>Ga0209185_1000059_pt1 | contig 179893 bp, 152 predicted proteins | sample SidtaG_2_FD_187425 | JGI IMG/M metagenome (GOLD analysis project Ga0209185, IMG submission 187425) | Marine algal microbial communities from Sidmouth, United Kingdom - Sidmouth_Asex2 metaG (SPAdes) (version 2) | ecosystem: Host-associated > Algae > Red algae > Unclassified | place: Sidmouth... | reverse complement strand
ATAGATTTATTAATGTCAATATCATATCCTGTAATATTCCTTCTCAAATAGCAATCCCCGCAACACTCAAACACCTACACAAATATATTCACAATTGATCACAATATATTTGACGGGATTTGAAGATCATCGAATACCTTAACTGCACAATGGCTAAGTCCGGCAAGTGGGCAGCAAACTACTTTCAATGCGAATGGCCAAATTACTTCTACTACAAGGTACTAACTGGCACTGCTTTAGTAATCACTGCCAGGATACTGCTTCATAAAGTGACATGATGTAAATCATTCTAGAATCCTGAGAAAATGCTCGGCAAATTGATTGTATTTGAAGGTAGCGAAGGAGCTGGGAAAACAACACAGCTCAACTTGGTACAAAATTGGCTCAAGCAAAGTGGATGGTTTGACCAGCTCAATCGTTATACCAAAGCTGATGATCCTGCCGTCGTGAATACTAGGGAACCTGGGGGAACAGTTTTAGGTAAAGGTATACGCAGGTTGCTATTAGATGTAACGGCAACAGCAGATGAGTTGATTCATGAGCAAGCAGAATTGTTACTGTTTGCTGCTGATCGCGCTCAGCATGTCACCCAATTTCTGGTTCCTCATTTAGAAAGGGGGACTTTAGTCCTTTGCGATCGCTATACTGATTCCACAATTGCTTATCAAGGGTATGGTCGGGGGTTAGACCTGAGTTTGATTCACCAACTCAATCAAATCGCTACCCAAGGGCTAGAAAGTGACCTCACTTTTTGGCTAGATCTTGACATAGAAGCAGGATTGGCCCGCACACAGCAACGAAGCCAAGATCCAGACATCAAAGTGGATCGGATGGAGGCCAATGAGATTGCTTTTCATCAACGCTTGCGGCAGGGATTTACAGACTTAGCCCAGCAATATCCAGGCCGGATGGTGCGAATTGACGCTCAACAATCTGAATCTGAGGTTGCTCAACAGATTCAAGCGATTTTGCAACAACGCCTCCAGCAATGGTATCCGTAATGTTCTCAGATATCGTTGGCCAGTCAGCAGCTATTGAGTATTTGAGTCGGGCGATCGCAACCCATCGCATCGCCCCAGCTTACCTATTTACAGGTTCAGAGGGCATCGGTCGCAGCTTAGTCGCACAGCAATTTTTGAGCCTCCTCCTAGACCCTGCTCAAAGCAGCCTCCGCACCCTAGAGAATCATCCCGATAGTTTGTGGATGGCGCCAACCTACAAATATAAACATAAGCTGATGACAGCAGCCCAGATGCAGGCTCAAGACCTTCAGCTTCCCCGCAGTCAGCCTCAAATTCGATTAGCTCAAATTCGAGCAATGACTCAGTTTCTCAGCCAAGCGCCCTTAGAAGCATCGCGGCTAGCCGTGGTCATTGACAGTGCTGAAATGATGGGAGAAGCCGCCGCCAATGCCCTCCTCAAAAGTCTCGAAGAACCAGGCAATGCCACCCTGATTCTCATTGCACCTAATATAGATGCGCTCATACCCACTTTGGTATCGCGCTGTCAGCGTATCCCTTTTCGCCGGCTCACACCTAATCAAATGAGTCAGGTGCTCCATCGGGCCGGGCATTCTGAGATCTTAGCCCACCCTCAGCTTCTGGAAATGGCCCAGGGCAGTCCTGGAACTGCGATCGCTCACTGGCAACAGCAACAAGTCATTTCGTCTGACCTTTTGCAGGCCGATGTAGCTAGCCTCCAGTCCCCCCAAGCCTGTCTAAGTCTGGCCCAAAATATCGACCAAGCCTTAGATCTACCCTCCCAACTCTGGCTCCTAGACTACTATCAGCAACACTATTGGCAAACCTATGGCAGCTCAATCGGGCTCTATCCCTTAGAAAAGGCAAAGGAGCAACTTAGGCACTATGCTCAACCCCGTTTAGTTTGGGAGATTGCCCTGCTGACGTTGGCTGAAAAAGCTGATGCCCCCCCCATTAATGAGAACCATCTCATAGGCGTCTCTGTGGGCGAGATAGGTATCGACGACTCAACACTCATGACACCCCATCCAGTCTTGTAAGGTCTGCCTATTCGTTATCTGCTCAGGACGGTTGCTAGCAATAGGTCAATTAAAGCGAAGCCTCACAATTTGATCCCTCAAAAGTCTAATTGCATACTATGATTACCCTTTTGGTTTGTATGACTTGGATTCTTACCAACGATGATGGGATTGATGCCCCAGGATTGGCAGCTTTGCGACAAGCAATTTCCCAACCCGCAATCGTTATTGCTCCCCAAATCCATCACTCAGGCTGTGGTCATCAAGTCACGACGGCTAGACCAATTACCATCGAAGATCGTTCCTGTGAAACAGACGTCAGCCATCCGGTTCGAGCTATCTATGGCATTGCCGGAACTCCCGTAGATTGTGTGCGGATAGCTTTGCAACATTTGTGCCCCTCTATGACTTGGGTATTATCTGGCATCAATGCCGGCGGGAATTTAGGGTCAGATGTGTATATTTCTGGGACAGTTGCAGCCGTAAGAGAAGCAGCTATGCATGGGATTCCAGGGATTGCCATTTCTCAATACCATCGTCGAGACATGCCGATTAATTGGCAACGTTCAACGGATTGGGCGGCGCGGGTGATCGAACAGTTACTCCAATGGCCACTTCCTCCTCAAGCTTTTTGGAATGTCAACTTGCCCCACCTATTGCCAGAAACCCCTGTCCCAGAGATTATTGAATGTCCGCTATCCACAAAACCTTTGCCCGTTGCTTATCGTCAGGAAGGGCAAGAATTTGTGTATGTAGGGGATTATCATGGCCGCGACCGCGAGCCTGGAAGCGATGTCGATGTCTGTTTTGGAGGCCAGATTGCCGTTTCACAAATTCGCCTATAAAAAATAGAGTTTGTGTATTTATGTAAAGATATTGACGTCATAGCGGCTTGACAGCTTGACAGCTTCCCACCTAATTCGTATGCTGTAATTCATTACCCGGGTATCCATTTACTAAGTCATATGCAAGATAAACAAAAGGTTACTCTTTACCTGCCGCCCGACCTGCATCGCCAGCTCAAAATCCGAGCTGCTGTTGATGCAGAGCCCATGTCAGCAATTGCTGAGCGGGCTATTGACTTTTACCTAGGTCACCCTGAGGCGGTTGAGCAAGCTGAAGCATCTGCTTATGGTTCTACCCACCAAGTTTATGCTTGTCCCGAATGTACAACCTCAGTGGTTTTACGCGCGGGCGAAATGGTATCGCTCCATGAGCAACCTGCAACATTAAGTGATGATGGACTAAAGGTTCAACCTGCAGCAACTGAAGAACTCGTGGGTGCAAGCGTCTAAATTTAGACCCATACTCTAGAGTCTTTGCCATAGCTGTCTGTCCAACTTCATGCATCCTCTGTACTTAATCCCCTGCACTTGGGAGACAAAGGTCATGAAAGAAGAGCTCAGTATACTCATCCAAGCTCAATATCCTTTGATCTACCTCGTTACACCAGAGGAAGAGCGGGCAGAGCAAGCCATTGCTACGATTGCTCAAATGCAACCGGAGCGCAAAGTATTTGTGTGGACCATGACGCGGGGAACCGTTGAATATGGCCAATCCCGGAGTTCTACTCAGCACAGCACCGTTTCCCCTCAAATGGCGATTCAGTCAGCGATTGGGGAGCGTCAAAATGCCATCTTTATTTTCAAGGATTTACATCCGTTTCTCGATAGCCCGGAAGTGGTGCGATGGTTGCGGGATGCGATCGCCAGCTTCAAAAGCACTCACAAAACAATTATCTTGATGTCTCCGATGCATCAAGTTCCTCTAGAACTCGAAAAGGAAATCATCGTTCTCGATTATCCCTTCCCTGATCTAGCAGAGTTGCGCGAGGTCCTGAATCAGCAATTACTCAACTCTGGTCCTCCCCTCACCACCCAAGCGCGAGAAAAACTACTCAAAGCTGCTTTGGGATTGACCAAAGATGAAGTCGAAAAAGTTTACCGCAAAGCTAAAGTTACAGCCGGACAGCTCACCGAATCAGAAGTTGAAGTGGTTCTCTCCGAGAAAAAGCAGCTCATTCGCCGCAACGGTATTCTGGACTATATTGAATGCGGTCAAACCATTGATGCCGTTGGTGGATTGGAGGAACTCAAGCATTGGCTCACGCAGCGCTCCGAGGCCTTTACCGAACGAGCCCGTGAATATGGCTTGCCCCAACCCAAAGGCATGTTGATCCTTGGGGTGCCTGGATGTGGGAAGTCCCTGATTGCTAAAACGACATCGCGTCTTTGGGGCCTACCCCTACTCCGATTGGATATGGGCCGCGTCTACGATGGTTCGATGGTAGGGCGCTCAGAAGCCAACCTTCGTAGTGCCTTAAAAACGGCTGAATCGATTTCACCCGCGATCCTATTCATTGACGAAATGGATAAGGCTTTCGCTGGAGGTGCTGGATCGACCGATTCTGATGGGGGGACCTCCAGTCGAATTTTTGGGTCTTTTTTGACTTGGATGCAAGAAAAAACATCACCTGTATTTGTGATGGCCACCGCTAATCGAGTCGAACGGTTACCTGGTGAGTTTCTACGCAAAGGTCGTTTCGATGAAATCTTCTTCGTTGACCTACCCACTCAGCTAGAGCGCCAACAGATTTTTAACATCCATCTTTCTCAACGTCGTTCTGACATTTCTCGGTTTAATTTGGCTGAACTTGCCAACGTCTGCGAAGGTTTTTCCGGTGCCGAAATTGAACAGGTTGTGATCGCCGCTATGTACGAAGCCTTTGCCCAGAATCGTGAATTTACTCAACTCGATATTATTGCTGCTAGCCGTTCAACCCTACCTCTTTCCAAAACCATGACCGAGCAAGTAATGGCCCTTCGGGACTGGGCTCGGCAAAGGGCACGACCTGCAGCCGCTTCCGTCGCAGAATACCAGCGACTGGAGTTCTAAAAGCTTTCTCCTGTTCCCAGCAGGAGGAATCCCTAGCGAAAGCTAGTCACACCAAACCCAACCGCAACGCCGACGGAATTGCGGTTTGTCTTAACCAAACGTTGTTATCTCAATTCCTGGAGGAACATCCAATGTCACACTTTAGCACTCTCCGCACCAAGATCACCGAGGCTGAGATTCTCAAATCATCTCTGAAGGATCTTGGTATTGAAGTTAAAACCAATGCCGATGTCCGGGGCTATAACGGCCAGCGTGTTCGTGCTGATATCGTCGCCGTTTTAGGCGGTGAATATGATTTGGGTTGGTCACATAATACTGACGGCTCTTTTGATTTGATCGCTGATCTTTGGGGTGTTGCCAAGAAGCACAATCAAACTGAATTGATCAACTCCATCAATCAGAAGTACGCCGTCAATAAGACCCTGTCTGAAATCAAGCGGCCAGAGCTTCAGAATGCAAACGTCAAGCTGGTTGTACATAGCTAGATTCTCTGTGCGTTCCCAAAAAAAAGCTGACCATCAGGTCAGCTTTTTTTTGGCCATTTGGCAATAAAGATTAACATTCTCAATTCCTGACAAATTCATCAATCAGTCTGGTGCCTTCAGACTTAATATGTTTCTAGGCCAGTTGTCCGGAGTATGCGTATGTCTCAGTTGATTCAAGCCGTATTGAATAGCGATGAAAAAGCGGATTTGCGACAGTTTGCCAGTGAGGTACACAATCAATCCGAACGCTATTTACTGCGCAACGATATTCTGAGCGTTTTTGATACTTTCTGCGAGAAATACCAGAAGACACCTAGTTTTCAACTATCCTCGCGTCTCCAGAAACTCATTTATTACACCCAGGAGATCCTCGTAGAGGATGAAAACCTCTATTTAATCATTCGCCCCAAAATCGCTTCAGAAGAAGCCTACCGCCTCGATCCGAGAGAATTGGTTTACGAGCAAATTCAGGTCGCAGAATTGCTGGATCTGCGCGATCGCTTCGTCGGGCACTACCATCCCCAAGAAGGCGACATCCTGGAAATAGACTTTCGCCCCTTTTATGACTACACACCCGTTATTCGAGACCCCAAGAATATTGGCAGAGGCGTTCAGTACCTCAATCGCTACTTATCCAGCAAGCTATTTGAAGGACCTCAGCAGTGGCTCTACTCCCTCTTTTCTTTTCTAAAACTCCACTCCTATAACGGTACTCAACTGCTCATTAATCAAAGAATACAAAGTCCAGAGCAACTCTCAGAACGAGTTAAACAAGCCATTGGCTTCGTAGGAGGGCTACCAAGCAGCAAAACATACCCCGAATTTCGGTTTGAGTTTCAAGAGCTTGGCTTCGAACCCGGCTGGGGCAATACAGCCGCAAGGGTTCTAGAAACCTTGGAGATGTTAGATGAACTGCTTGACTCTCCTGATGATCAAGTCTTAGAAGCGTTCATCTCTAGGATTCCGATGATTTTCAAGATAGTCTTGGTTTCCATCCATGGCTACTTTGGTCAAGAAGGTGTTCTAGGTCGACCTGACACCGGTGGGCAAGTCGTTTATGTCCTAGATCAGGCTAAGAGCTTAGAAAAACAACTCCAAGAAGATTTACAACTGGCAGGCCTAGATACCCTGGAAGCCCAGCCTAAACTGATTATTTTGTCTCGATTAATTCCCAATAGCGATGGCACGCTTTGTAATCAGCGGCTAGAGAAAGTCCATGCCACGGATAACGTTTGGATTCTACGTGTTCCTTTTCGGGATTTAAATCCTCGATACACTCAGAACTGGATTTCTCGATTCGAGATATGGCCCTACTTGGAGACCTATGCCATTGATGCTGAACGTGAGTTACTGGCGGAATTCAGAGGACTACCTGATCTGATTGTAGGTAACTATACCGATGGGAATTTGGTGGCCTTCTTACTGTCTCGACGTTTGGGAGTAACCCAATGTAACGTTGCCCACGCCTTGGAAAAATCAAAATATTTATTCAGTAATCTCTACTGGCAGGATCTAGAAGAGCAATACCATTTCTCTATGCAATTTACGGCAGACTTAATTGCCATGAATGCGGCTAATTTCGTCGTCACCAGCACCTACCAAGAAATTGCGGGTCGGCCGGACACCATTGGCCAGTACGAAAGTTATCGCTCCTTTACGATGCCAGATCTCTACCATGTGGTCTATGGTGCTGAGTTATTTAGCCCTAAGTTCAACGTGGTTCCACCCGGCGTCAATGAAAGTGTTTATTTTCCTTACAGCCGTCACCAAGAACGGACCCCTGGGGATATAGAGCGATTGGAGGAACTCCTCTTCACCCTCGAAGATCCTGAGCAGGTATTGGGTCATTTGGAACATCCTGAAAAGCCCCCTTTGTTTTCCATGGCTCGCCTCGATCGGATCAAAAACATGACTGGGCTAGCAGAATGCTTTGGCCAACATCCTCAATTGCAAGAGCATTACAATCTGATTCTGGTTGCTGGCAAACTCCGAACCAGCGATTCAGTAGACCATGAGGAAATTGGAGAAATTGAGCGCCTGTACCAAATTATTGACCAGTACAACCTACACGGAAAGATCCGGTGGCTAGGGGTGCGATTCCCTAAACAAGACTCTGGAGAAGTCTATAGAATCATTGCCGATCATCAGGGCATCTTTGTCCAACCCGCCTTATTCGAAGCCTTTGGCTTAACGGTGCTAGAAGCGATGATTTCGGGACTACCCACTTTCGCGACTCGGTTTGGTGGCCCGTTAGAAATTATTCGTGATGGTATAGATGGTTTTTATATCAATCCAACCCATACCGAAGAGATGGCCACTAAGCTCTTGGAATTCGCAGCCCAATGTCAAACTAATCCCGAGTCCTGGCAACAAGTTTCTGAGCAAGGCATTGAAAGAGTCTATAGCACTTATACTTGGAAAATTCATACGAGCAAATTGTTATCTCTAGCCAAGATATATGGTTTTTGGAACTATTCCTCTAAAGATCATAGAGAAGATATGTTGAGATATATAGAAACTATTTTCTACCTCTTATATAAGCCCATGGCGAAAAAGCTTTTGGCCCAACATATGGATTCTTAATCCAAAACAAAATGTGGGCTTTCAGCATGAGTTTCAAATTTAGCAAACATGCCGCTTTGAGTTGCGTCCAAAGTTAGGCGAAAGATTGTTCCTTACAGTCACGCTCCACTACACTATTAACCGTTCGGCTGAGCTCACGTCGAAGCCAATCGTTCGGCTGAGCGCTCACTGCGAAGACTCTTGATAGCTGGCTACGCCAGGCGTAAGGGAATAGGATACATCAGCAACCTGTTTCTGTTTTGTCACCTTTTGGCATTGAACGGCTTCGAAGGAGATTTTCATCAGTGAATAGTCATCATCAAATGTTTTATGGCCAGCGATATGTTGAATTTGTTGAAAAAGAGGATCCAACGTATCAAACTGTCGATATTGATATTCGGAGACAACACTCTTGAAGCCATCAAAAGTCCAAACTTCGCCATTGGGTTGAGCAATTTCATAAACCCCATCACTAAATAGGTATAAGGAACTTCCCGGTTGAATATCACGCTCAAACTGCTCATAGGGAAAGCCCGTCATCATGCCGATAGGAATACTTCTAACCTCTAAAGGTTGAATCGGACTGTGCTCTGTAGCCAACAGCACAGGGGGATGCCCTCCACTGGCATACCTGAGTTTTTGAGTTTTGCAGTTATAGACGCCATACCAAATGGTGAAGTAGTCATCCCCTTGCTCATTCATTTGGAAGATATCATTGAGGCCATCGAGTACAGAGCTGGGCTGATAGAAATCTGCATTCAGCAAAGATTGCGATCGCACCACATTCAAGACCGACACCGATAGCAAGGTTGACCGAATCCCGTGCCCTGCCACATCTAGCAAATAAATGGCAATATGATCTTCGTCCAGCCAATAGTAATCGAAGACATCTCCCCCCAATTGATTAGACGGAATAAACTGATGTTGAATCGAGACGGGACCGGACAGTGGGGGTGGGATCAAGGATCGAACGTAACCTGCCGCCTGATCTAGCTCAGATTGAAGTTTTTCATGTTGATGTTGAACTTGTTCCTCAGCTTTTTTGCGCATCATGAATTCACCGAGCTGTGAACCGATGGACCCCATGATTTTCAACAGACTTTTGTCCACCGATTGGCGTTCACATTTGCTAAACACCATCACCCCGATGCGGTTATAGCCATCTAAAATTGGAAAACTAAATGCAGTCTGCATTCCTGTCTGGGGAAAAGAACGGGTATGGGCTGCCAGAACTGCACTGTCAGTTAACCATAGGGGGCCATTGTGATTCCAGATCCGATCAATCATGTTGGTAGCTAGCGCAAAATGGGCGGCACGAGACTCCAAAGCTGACTCACTCATCGGTTCATCTACATTGAACCAACTTTCTACACATTTCAGGACATCATCGGCTTCATCTATCAGCCAAAACTCACCATATTCCCAACCCAAGCTCTTACTGATAGCTCGTAGTAAGTTAGGAATAGCCTCACTTAGGGTCGAGACTTCCGCTAGAACCCGGACGGTGGCCCGCTCAACATTAAGGCGTTGATCTTGATATTTGCGTTCTGTAATATCTGCGAGAGATCCTGAAATGCCAACGATCTTGCCCTCGGCCTCAGGTCCTGGAATGGCACAAGCATAGATCTCCATCCAGCCAAAACTGCCCCCTTTTCGTAAAAAGCGGACATCACAGCGACCATCAGATTGATGCTGATTGAAAAGTTGGTTGATATATTGATTGAATTGCTGACGGTCACTGGGATACACAAAGTCAGCCAAGCGATGGCCAACGGCTTCCTGCCGTGTAAACCTTGTAAGTTCAGACCAAACAGGATTTAGGAAAACTAAACTACCATCCTGATTAATTTGAAAAATAACCTCTTTCAAGTGATCGACAACAGAGCGATAACGGGCTTCGCTATCACGGACGGCCTGTTCGGCCCAACTGGCTTCTAACAAATGACGGAGTCGACGTCGCAGAATCGGCGGATGAATCGGTTTAGTAACGTAGTCCATTGCCCCTGCTTCGAAAGCTTTATCGACTGACGCTTGATCATTTAAGCCTGCAATCATCAAGATCGGCGTAGATGCACCCAGAGGTAGTTTTTGTATTTCTGCACAGCAAGTAAACCCATCCATCACTGGCATTTTGGCATCCAACAAAATCATGTCAGGTTTACGAGCGAGGTAGGCATCTAAGCAGAGTTGACCATTCTCAACATCCACAACTTCACAGGCGTCCTGCTCTAAAATCAGGCGGAGAATCATTCGGGTTGATCGATCATCGTCAACGACTAGAATCAGCGGGGTCCGATTTTTCAAAGTCTGACTCATCTCACCAGAGTTAAGGAATGGGGAAGGACAATTCTGGACAGTAGTTGCTGGTCAAGTGCAATGTTGCCAAGTTTTTTCTGTATTTCAGCACAGAAGAAACTTTGATATTTACTCCCTAGTAAGCCCAATTTTTTAAGGCAATATTACATGACAAAAACTAATATATTTGTCATTAAAGATAATGCTGCAGCTCTTTTGTCAGTGATATCACTGACAAAAGAGCAAGACTACGAATCCATTACAGAAAAGACATCATCCAAGTCCCTATCTTCAAATTGTTCAGTCCAGAAAGGATACGGGCACGCTAAAGGTGCAAGAAGAGCTTTTCTTTTAAAACTGCTTTAGAAATCGATTACTACATCTAGTAAATACTTGCAATATCTGTTGATAAAAACAAATTTAGGTGTTTGGTTGACTTCTACTAGGGACAAAATATGCAATCTCTAGATCCATCAAAGTTGAGCCTTGTTGATGGCCTTGGGAAAATCCTAAGTTCCCGACTCATGCGACAGATGAGTAACAGCCCTACATGATGGCCATGACAGCAAATGCCCTGCAGGGCGATCTCAATGAGATTAATAGAAAGCGATCTCAACCCATTGCATCGATGCCAGTCTCTACCACTATCGAGACGAGCCACCCTTCTTCATTAGCTGCCCTTCTTTCTCAACCACCCCCAATCCATCTGGAGCAAACTCATATGACTCAAACTTCTATTGATCCGACCATCATTGACCCTGCAGTTTTAGACAGTTTTCGTCAGCTGGCAGGGGAACATGCATCCTTACTCATTGCTGATTTATTGTCTACTTATCTTGAAGACGCCCCTGGGCGTGTCGACAAAATGCATCAGGCTGTCGAGACCACCAATCCTGACGCCTTGAGTGATGCTGCCCATGCCCTCAAGTCAGCCAGTGCCAACCTAGGGGCCAAACAACTGGCAGGGCTTTGCGCCGAGGCAGAAGCGTTGGGAAGGGCTGGGTCTATGGAGGGGGCAGCAGAGATTGTCACTCAAATCACCCATGCCTACGAAACAGTCCGTATTGCTTTTACAGCAGAAATAACGGCTTAACGGTAGCAGATGTAATTTTGTCGGGTTTCGGCAACTGTCTCGCGCCTGAGAAATTCCCCTTTTTGACTAGGTAACAACTATGCTGTGGCTGTTGGTCTGTTCCGCACTCGTGTTTGTCATGCAACCTGGGTTTATGTGCCTAGAGTCAGGACTGACACGGTCCAAAAACAATATTAATGTAGCGATTAAGAATTTCGCTGACTTTAGCCTCTCTACCCTTATCTTCTGGACATTCGGTTATGGGTTGATGTTTGGGGCCTCGATGAACACTGTCATTGGGACCAATCAATTTTTAGCCTCTCCAGAAACCGATGCTGCCTTAGCAGCATTTATGGTGTTTCAAACTCTGTTTTGCAGTACTGCCGCCACAATTGTCTCTGGGGCAGTGGCCGAACGTATGAAGTTTGGAGGCTATGTCTTGATTACGGCCCTGATGGCAGGGGTCGTTTATCCTATGTTCGGACATTGGACATGGAACGGCATCGAAACAGGCACACTGAATGGCTGGCTGGGTCGGATGGGGTTTGTCGATTTTGCTGGGGCTACAGTAGTTCATAGTGTTGGCGGCTGGGTTTCCCTGGCCGCTATTTTGGTCATTGGTCCGCGCTGGGGACGATTTTCTCAGCCTGGAGAGTCGAAAGAGATTCCGGGATCTAGCTTGCCCCTGTCTGTCTTGGGAGCCTTACTGCTATGGATTGGATGGCTGGGGTTTAATGGAGGCAGTGGTCTAGTCTTCAGCGATCGCGTCCCCCTGATCCTGCTCAACACCATTTTAGGGGGAGCTGCGGGGACTTTGACCGCTGGAGCTTTGGGCTGGTGGCGCACGAAAGTTCCCAAAGTTGAGCTCATGATTAACGGTTCTTTAGCTGGGTTAGTTTCTGTTACAGCCGCTTGCCATGTGATCAATCCACCTTTGGCAGTGATTATTGGGGCCATCGGCGGTGCCGTGATGATGGTTGTTAAATATTGGATGAACCGTTGGCAAATCGATGATGCGGTGGATGCCATTCCCGTTCATTTGGGGGGTGGCATTTGGGGGACCTTGGCCGTGGGCTTCTATGGTCGCCCTGACCTATTGGAGACAGGTCTCAATCGAGGGACTCAAATTGGGGTTCAACTATTGGGAATCACCAGTTGTGGGGTATGGGCCTTTGGACTCAGCTGGCTGGTTCTCAAAGGACTGGATCGGTTCATGAAACTCAGAGTGTCTGCAGAAGATGAAAAAAATGGCCTCAACTATTCTGAACATCAATCTAAATCAGAGATATATGATCTGTTCGAGGTAATGGATCAGCAAGCTGAGCATCTAGATTTAAGCTTACGAGCCCCAGTTGAACCCTTTACAGAGGTGGGACGAATCGCCACTCGTTATAACCAAGTCATCGACACCTTAGAAAAGTCAAACCAAGACTTATTAAATACCAAAGCCACCTTAGAGCATCAAGTGGCAGGCCGAACCACTAAGTTAGTTGCAGCCAATGAAGAGCTGAAGCAGCTCGCTCACCTTAAAGAGAAATACTCGCAGACCTTAGAGGCAGAAGTCCAGGCCAAAACCGAAAAACTTCGCCAAGAAATTGCAGAACGCCAAGAAGCGGAAGCCGCGCTCGCCCAACAAGTCAAACGGGCACAACTTTCAGAAACCATTATTCAGGCGATTCGCCAAAATCTAGATACTCAGAAGATATTTCAGGCCGCAGCCAATCAAATTGGTCAAGTCTTCCAGGTCAGCCGTTGTCATCTGCACAGCTATGCCGAAGGCGTGGATACTGTTATTCCTGTCGTGGCTGAGTATACTGCTTTAGGGATAGGGTCCCTGCTGGGGCTGGAAATGCCAGTGGATGACAATCCCCATGCGCAAAAACTACTGGCTCAAGATCAGGCGATTGTGACCGCCAACATCTACACCGATGAGCTATTTGACCCCCTGATTCCCGATCATCAGGCCGTGAAGATGAAATCGATGCTGGCAGTGCGGACGTCTTACCAGGGTAAACCTAATGGCGCGATTATTTTGCAACATTGCGATCGCAGACTATCCCGACAAGACTATCATGAGCAGCCTCATGCTTATACAGACTGTTTTCGCCAATGGACCGCAATAGAAGTCGACTTATTAGAAGCCGTCGCTGATCAAATTGGCATTGCCTTAGCCCAAGCTCAGCTATTAGAGCAAGAACAAGCGCAACGGGCGCAACTCCAGCAAGAAATCTGGGAGCGCCAGCAGGCTGATGCAGCCTTACAAGAAAGTCAAGAACGCTTCCAGTTGGCCGTTCAGGGTTCAGGAGATGTACTGTGGGACTGGAATATCCTCAATCAGGAATTCTATCTCTCTCCCCGGTTTTGTCAGTTACTGGGATACGAAGCGGATCAATTGGACCGGACCCTAGACACCTGGAAAGCTCATATTCATCCCCTAGATCAAGATCGAGTTGCACAGGCGCTGAAACAGCATTTAGAAAAATCTGTCCCCTACGAAGTCGAATACCGATTGCGGCGTCGAAATGGTGATTATATCTGGGTCTCTGGCCAAGGTCAGGCTCTATGGAATGAATCGGGAAAAGCCCTGCGCATGGCGGGGTCTATTCGTGACATCACAGAAAAGAAAACAGCCATAGCAGCCCTAGAACAGCAGATGCGACGGGCCGTACTGTTAGAAGACATTACCCAAAAAATTCGCAAAAGTTTGGATCGCCAACAAATCTATAAAGCGGCAGTAAATGAAATTGGCAAAGCCTTCCAAGTCAGTCGTTGCCATCTACACGCCTACTTCACCCGACCTAAACCCCACCTCCCTATCGTGGCCGAGTACTTGGGCGGAGACTTCTCCTCTCTGCTAGGAGGCGACATCGTCTTGAAACACAATCCTCATGCACGCAAGGTTTTACGGCATGATCGGGCCGTGGCATCTGTTGAGCTTGTACCCGATCCACTGCTTGATGTGACCTCTGATTGGGGTGAGTCAAGACAAGTTCAATCCATTCTGGCAGTACGGACCTCCTATCAGCGCAAAGCGAATGGGGTGATTGTCCTACAGCAGTGCGATCGCAAGCGAGACTGGACCCCAGCCGAAATTGAGCTTTTAGAAGCGGTGGCTGGGCAGGTGGGTATTGCTTTGGCCCACGGTTTCCTCTTAGAGCAAGAACAATATCAACGCAAAAAACTCACCCAAAATAACCATGCGTTAGAACAAGCTCGCCAGGAAGCTGAGGCAGCCAATATTGCGAAGAGTGAATTCCTGGCGACGATGAGCCATGAGATTCGCACTCCCATGAATGCCGTCATCGGCATGACCGGTTTATTGCTGAACACTTCTTTAGATCTGCAACAGCAAGATTTTGTAGAGACGATTCGGAGTAGCGGCGATGCCTTGCTGACCCTGATCAACGATATCCTAGATTTCTCTAAAATCGAAGCAGGCAAGCTGGAGTTCGAGAATCAACCCTTTAGTCTCAGAACTTGCATTGAAGAAGCCCTACGTCTCGTTACCCCCCGAGCCATCGATAAACAGCTAGAACTAGCCTATCTATTTGACCCCAGTACCCCCACTCATATTGTCGGAGATGTGACCCGACTGCGGCAAATTCTTGTGAACTTGCTAACAAACGGTGTCAAGTTCACCGAAACAGGTGAAGTCGTTGTCTATATCAAAGACGTTACCGACCGTAACACTGCAACTGACGACTCTTGCCATCAAAGGCAAAATCTCCAGGATCTTCAAAACTCACACCGCCTCATTCAGTTTGAGGTCAGAGACACAGGAATCGGAATACCCGCTGAACGGATGGATCGCCTGTTCAAATCCTTTAGTCAAGTGGATGCTTCCACCACCAAGAAATACGGGGGAACTGGCCTGGGCTTAGCGATCTGCAAATCACTATCTCAACTGATGGGTGGACGCATATGGGTAGAGAGCCAAGCCAGTGTGGGGTCTAGCTTTTTCTTTACGATTGCTGCCTCCGTCGCTGCTAAGACCGAAGACACTCTGAACAAACCCCAACAAGCACTAGATGGCAAACGGTTATTAGTAGTAGATGACAATCCAACGAACCGCAAAATCTTAACCTTACAAGCCCAAACTTGGGGGATGGGGATTGAGACTGTCAATGGCGGTGCCGCAGCCTTAGACTTGCTCCAGCAAAATACACACTTTGATCTCGCCATCTTGGATATGCAAATGCCCGAAATGGATGGCATCACCCTAGCCAAACAGATTCGTCAACTGGATCATGGCAAAGGCATGCCCTTAGTGATTCTCAGTTCTTTAGGGCAAGATGAAATTGTCCAACAGAATGATCATGTGCGGTTTGCAGCCATTCTCAACAAACCCATTCAGCAATCCTACTTGTACGATGCCCTAGCAGAAATCTTTGACGGGCAACGAGTCAAAGTTGAGCCTCCGACGCCGATCACACCCAATCCCGAACCCTCTGGTGCCCAAACTTTACAGATTTTGCTGGCAGAAGATATTGTGGTCAATCAAAAAGTGGCTTTGTTGATCCTCAAACAACTTGGGTATCGCGCCGATGTGGCCAACGATGGTGAAGAGGTGTTAGCAGCCCTCCACCGCCAGACCTATGATGTCGTGCTCATGGATGTGCAAATGCCCCAAATGGATGGATTAACAGCCGCCCGCCACATTCAAGAGCAGTGGGCAGCAGACCAACGGCCCTACATCATTGCTTTAACGGCAAACGCCATGCAGGGCGATCGCGAACGGTGTATCGCCGCTGGTATGCATGACTATGTCAGCAAACCAATTCGAGCCGATGAGCTGCAAGCTGCCTTTGAACGATATTTCGACTGCGCGCATCTCTCTTAGTCAGGCTGCGCTTGTTAAGACAATCCCGTCAAAGGCTTAAGAATTACACAAGCCTTGCCTAGACTAGCCCTTCTGCTCATGGCTTCTCACCAGCTAGGAAGACGATTGTTCACAAAACCGGAGCCAATACTTTGGATAGATCATGATACGCTGAGGAGCACATCGGTTTTAGTGGGAAGCAGCCACTATCAGTAATGGGGAAAGTTTGGTGAAAGTCCAGCACTGTCCCGCAACTGTAAGCAGGTATCATCCTGTAAGTCAGAACGCCCACCGATGATTCAACTCCACGGCAAATGCATCTGCGAGGTACAGAGAGTGGTCAACCGCATAAGTATGTCTAGATTTAAATTCGGTCAATTATTACTAAAACGCAGTTTTGGGGCCAGCCTGCTGGCAAGTTTTGGAATCCTCAGCTTCAGCCTTATAGCCCATGCCCACCACCCTCTTGGCGGTCAAACCCCCTCAAATTTTCTAGAGGGCTTCCTCTCAGGAGTAGGCCACCCCGTTATTGGTATTGATCATCTGGTGTTTGTAATTGCGATTGGTCTGATGGCCACTGTGGTTCGGCAAGGAGCCTGGATTCTCCTGGTTTTTGTGAGTACGGCACTGTTAGGCACAGGCATCCATCTGCAAAGCTGGGACTTACCGGCACCTGAGTTCTTTATTTCTGCTTCTGTCCTCATCTTCGGCAGCCTGTTAGCGCTTAAGCAGAGCCTCAATCCTGGACTGTCCATGGCCTTAGCTGCCCTTGCGGGTCTATTTCACGGCTATGCCTATGGTGAAGCGATTGTGGGGGCAGAAATGGCCCCTCTCTTGGCCTATTTAGTCGGTTTTTCTGTGATTCAACTGGCGATCGCAGCCCTAGCATATCGCGGTGGTCAAGCCTTCGCCCCCTCTTCATCCGATCAGCCCGCTCTGCCATTGCGGTTTGCTGGTTTTGCGATCGCTGGTATGGGTCTAGCCTTTGTTAGCACCGTTTTGTTGGGCTAAATACCCTGTTGGGCTAAATACAGTTATTAGAAAATTTCAACACTATGCATAAAATTCCAGTTACGGTAGTCACCGGGTTTTTGGGTGCCGGCAAAACGACGTTGATTCGCAATCTTCTCCAGAATAATCAAGGCCGCCGGATTGCCGTCATGGTGAATGAATTCGGCGAAGTCGGTATTGATGGTGATCTGTTGCGCACTTGCCAGGTCTGCGACGAGGAAGATGAGGCCAGCAGCAATATCCTAGAACTAACCAATGGCTGTCTATGCTGCACCGTTCAGGAAGAGTTTCTGCCTACCATGCAAACCCTCCTGCAACGCCGCGATCAAATCGACTGTATTGTCATTGAAACCTCTGGACTCGCTTTACCCAAACCCCTCATCCAAGCGTTTCGTTGGCCCGAAATTCGCACCGGCGCAACGGTAGACGGGGTGATTACGGTCGTCGATTGTGATGCGATCGCAGTAGGCACCCTCGTGGGCGATCTCAATGCTTTGGAAACTCAGCGCCAAGCAGATGAGAGTCTCGACCACGAAACCCCCATCGAGGAATTATTTGAAGATCAACTCGCTTGTGCCGATCTCGTCTTATTGACCAAGGGAGATTGTGTAGAGCCCGCAGCCCAAGAGCGGGTGCAAAATTGGTTACGCCAAGAACTTCCACCTAGCGTCAAAGTCTTACCTTGCCATGGAGGACAGATTAGTCCTGACTTACTACTGGGATTTAATGCTGCGGTCGAGGACCACTTAGAAACCCGCCCCAGTCATCACGACCACGAAGCCGACCATGACCACGATGAATCCATTAACGCGATTCAAGTCATTGTGAATCAGACCTTCACGCCCAAAGACTTGATAACAAAGCTGCAGCAACTCGTCCAGTCCCATGAAATCTACAGAATCAAAGGCTTTGTCGCTGTCCCCGACAAAGCCATGAGACTCGTTGTTCACGGTGTGGGACAGCGCTTTGACTCTTTTTACGATCGACCGTGGCAACCTCAAGAAGCTCATCAAACTAGACTGGTATTCATTGGCGAGAATTTGCAACAGGCTGCCATAGAAGCAACACTGCTTAGGTCTGCCGTAACTCCTGAGCCCTCGCCTCAGTTAATCACCTAAAGATTTACTAGGCCATACAAACCGGATTGCTCTTGTCATCGTCATGGGTCACTGCTCCAGTCGTGGCAGTAACAGTAGTCCTTGTGCAGGATACTCCTGAGAATTGAGTTATGTTGCTATCTTTGCACTTGCCTGGATAATCCAGTTACAAAGCAACCACTGTAACCGATAATATTTGAGGTTGTTATGGATAGTCTCAAAGGCGAGGAAAAGCACGTGACAAATTTGGTCAATCCGCTACAGCAAGAGTCAACCCTGCCTATTCCTGTGGGCGTATTGGGATTTGGTGGTCTGGGACAAGCTGCTGTTAAGGTCTTAGCTCCCAAACGACAAATGCAATGGGTGGCTGCTGCGGACCAAAAAGGGTTTGCCCTCAATCCTGAAGGACTGGATTTACAGACTGCGATCGCCACCTATCAAACTCAAGGCTCTCTCGGCTATCTAGACCCTGAAGGCACACTCAGTACCCACAGCATTGCCGATCTTATTCAACGCAGTCAGGGCGTCGCTGGTTTCTTCCTAGCCCTCCCCAATCTTCCTAATACTTTTATGGCATCTGTCGCCCAACAGTTTATTGACTTAGGTTGGCAAGGGGTATTGATCGATGCAATCAAACGCACTAGTGCCGTTGAACAACTTGTTGGATTGCGTGCTGAATTAGCAGAAGCTGGCATTACTTATGTCACCGGCTGTGGGGCCACCCCTGGTTTGTTGACAGCTGCTGCGGCTCTAGCAGCTCAGAGCTACGCCGAAATTCACCAAGTCAAAATCACCTTTGGGGTTGGTATTGCTAACTGGGAGGCCTATCGAGCGACTATTCGTGAAGACATCGCCCATTTGCCAAACTACGATGTAGCAACCGCCAAAGCTATGACTGATAAAGAGGTGGTAGCATTACTGGATCAAACTCAAGGCATTTTGAGTCTTGAAGACATGGAACATGCCGATGATGTGATTTTAGAAATGGCCGGGATCTGTGGCCGCGATCGCGTCACCGTCGGTGGCGTAGTCGATACTCGCAATCCCCAAAAACCCTTAAGCACTAATGTACAGATCACTGGGCGTACCTTTGAAGGCAAAATCTCAACTCATACTTTTACGCTAGGCGATGAAACCAGTATGGCCGCCAATGTTTGTGGCCCTGCCTTTGGCTATCTCAAGTCAGCGATTGCACTGCACCAGCAAGGTATTTATGGTCTGCTAACCTCTGCTCAGGTGATGCCTCATTTTGTGTCCTAGGCCGAGGATGAGATAAGGATAGGAAGGAGGCTGATATCCTCAAAAAAGAATCAAGAGACTTTCCCCCAAAGAGGTAAAACAGCTATGGCTAAAAATATCTTGATGCTTGTTGGTGACTTTGTTGAAGATTATGAAGTAATGGTGCCTTTTCAGGCTTTGCTGATGGTGGGGCATACTGTGCATACCGTCTGCCCAAACAAGCGAGCTGGAGAAACCATAAGAACAGCAGTGCATGATTTCGAAGGAGATCAAACCTACAGCGAGAAGCCCGGTCATAACTTTGAGCTTAATGCCACTTTTGCGGATATTGCCACCGCCGACTACGATGCCTTAGTCATTCCGGGAGGACGAGCCCCTGAATATTTGCGACTCAATCCTGATGTCATCAAAGTAGTGCAACATTTTGCTCAAAGCCAAAAACCAATAGCAGCGATTTGCCATGGTGCTCAACTGCTATCTGCGGCAAGGGTACTCACAGGTAAGCGCTGTTCAGCCTATCCTGCTTGTGGACCAGAGGTCACTGCTGCTGGGGGCGAATTTGTAGATTTGGCTGCAAATGATGTACTCATTGATGGCAATTTAGTTACTGCACCTGCATGGCCTGCCCATCCCCAGTGGCTAGCGGCATTTTTGCAAATTTTGGGAACCAAGATTGAACCTTAAGAGACGGTCCTCACTTGACTAGAATCGTGACTCATATTGAATAGGGACGCGACAAAAGCTTGATATTCGACACATCCACAAGTGAGCACTGCTCATTGAGCTTGCCAACCAGGTTGACGCTATTCTTCTCGCTACTAATTTAAGAAAGCGCTGGCAGAGCACCTGCACTTTATTGACCGTGATCTTTTTCTCTACAGTTGTTAGCACCCTAGTTGATCTATTGTGATTTGCTGCGTTGCCCCGTATTTCGTCAGAAGAAAAAGTATTTCTTTAGGCACTTTTGCTATCAAACAGAAGGTCATTCAGCTTGAATCTTCAAATTTTCTGATTTGAAATAGAAAATTTTTTTGCAAAGCTTGCGAAAACCTTTAGATGTATTTACAAATACCATTTTTATCTGCAGAATATGTTAGTAGGATTTGGATTTCTTTTCGCATTGAGGATAATGTTCGTTCTTCTTTCTATTTAGATATTCACCAGCCTTAGCTCATGGAGAAAGTGCGTGAACCTGAGATGGATCTCAGAGCTGAGGGGTATGACAGTTCAGTTTCGCACTTTTTGAAGATGGAGTATGTCTATGTCGATTACAAAGAAAATGTTTGCCGAGTTTTTCGGCACGTTTTGGCTAACTTTTGGAGGCTGTGGCAGTGCTGTTTTAGCTGCTGTGTTTACGGCTGACATCACACTAGGTGAATCAGCTACAAACTTTACTTTCCCTGCCGGAATTGGTCTAACTGGAGTCTCTCTCGCCTTTGGTCTGACGGTATTGACAATGGCCTATGGTCTAGGTCATATCTCCGGTGGACATTTCAATCCAGCGGTTTCATTCGGCTTATGGGCCGGTAAGCGTTTCCCCGCCTCCGATTTACTACCCTATATTATTGCCCAAGTCATTGGATCGGTTGTAGCAGCAGCTCTACTGTATTTTATTGCTAGCGGGGCTGGACCTGTTGATGTAACTAGCGCTAATCCACTGGCCACGAACGGTTTTGGTGCCCATTCTCCAGGTGGATTCAATCTGGTTTCTTGTCTAATTACCGAAGTTTTATTAACCATGATGTTCTTGTTGATCATCTTGGGGGCTACAGATGTGCGTGCTCCTAAAGGGTTTGGCCCGCTCGCGATTGGCTTTGCCTTAACCCTCATTCACTTAATCAGCATTCCGGTAACCAACACTTCTGTGAATCCTGCTCGGAGTACAGGTCCAGCATTAATTGTAGGTATAATCGGTAACCTGGAGTTGTTTGCTCAAGTTTGGCTATTTTGGGTTGCCCCCATCGCAGGTGCGATCGCAGCCGGTTTGCTCTACAACGCCTTGTTTGCGGAGGAAATCCTTGAAACACCTATGCAAGAGGATGTTCTTACAGAACGATAGTCAGGCAACAGTTGCTTGATTTCTCATCAGAGCAAATTTCTCTGTTGGATATTATTTCACCTTTGTATGTCCTGCTTAAGAGACTATCTCGCAGCCTTAGTAGATCCCACCTATATGACCAATGCCCTCAAAGTTGCGGTGGTGGTGGGATCTATTTTGTTCACTATTAATCATGGGGCTGCTGTATCCCAAAACAAAATGACCCGAGATCGCTGGGTCTCAGGATTGCTTACTTACTGTGTTCCTTATATGGTGAGTGTTCACGGCCAATATGTCAGTCGCTCTCGGCACAAGTAATAGAGGTCTCTTCCTCCAGTTGCAAGGCAAGTTGATACACCTGCCGACGTGAAAGAGAATGGGTTTGGGCAACTTGTCGGCTCGCCCTCGATTTTGACCAACCTTGAGTGAGTAGCTGTTGCAATGCTGCCTGCAAATCTGATTCTGAGGGAGGATGAGTTATCACTGATCTTCCTTCTAGTACCAGCGTAAATTCTCCTTTGGGCTCGTGGGTATGATAGTAAGCAATTGCCGCTTGCAGAGATCCTCGCCAAAACTGTTCATAGCGTTTGGTTAGTTCTCTGGCCAGAGTGATCTGTCGATCTAACCCAACTTGGTCAGCTAATGCTTGCAAAGTTTGACGCACACGATGAGGTGCTTCATAAAGAACAATAGTTCGAGGTTCTGCTGCCAAATCTTGGAGGCGCTGCTGCCTAAGTTTGCCCTTGTTGGGTAAGAAACCTTCGAAACAAAAGCGATCGCAAGGCAATCCCGACGCCACTAAAGCCGCAATCACAGCACTGGCTCCCGGAATCGGGATCACTGATACTTCAGCCTGCACACACGCTTGCACTAATTCATAGCCAGGGTCAGAAATGCTGGGCATGCCTGCATCACTGACTAAGGCCAGATTCTGTCCTGCGAGTAATCGCTCAATCAGTTCTGGTGTTCGAGTTTTGGTATTGTGCTGGTGATAGCTAATTTGAGGAGTCTTGATCTGGAAATGATGGAGAAGTTTACCCGTATGACGAGTATCCTCAGCTGCGATCGCATCGACCGTCTGCAAAATCCGTACTGCTCGGAAACTCATATCTTCCAAATTTCCGATCGGTGTCCCCACCATAAACAGGGTTCCGTATTGATCCTGGCTCAATTCAGAAGATTTCATATCCAATCCGTACCCTGGTCATCCAAATTACCCTCAACTCAGGATAATATGACTGAGTTTAACCGAGACAAAACACATCACAATGCATGCAGGTCGTTAGCAACTTCAATAGTATTACCTCGCAGCATCCTTAGTCTTCGTGATGATGAAACGAGCTAAACCACTCAAATCTGGGCATCGTTTCGTCCTGTTAACCCTAATTTGCGTTCTGGCAACTGGGCTCACTGTATTGGCAATCGGGAAACTAGATCCAGCTCAAATTAAGGTTATCGTCAATCGGGCAGGCATATGGGGGCCTATCTGCTACATCCTGGCCTATATTATAGCTACCCTTCTAGTCCTACCTTCTACAGCCCTAAATCTTACAGGAGGTGGGTTGTTTGGTCCATTACTGGGCACAGTATGGACTAGTTTAGCGGCAATTGTAGCAGCCGTAATCGCCTTTTACTTCAGTCGCACTATTGGTAGAGAACGGATTGCCCAGAAATTAGCCGGGCGTTGGCAGAAGATGGATGCCGAGATCCAACAGGGAGGTCTATTTTATATATTTGCGATTCGGTTAGTCCCGATCATGCCTTATGGTCTTGTTAATTTTGCAGCGGGGCTGACCTCGATTCGATGCCAAGATTTTCTGATGGGAACCATCTTAGGGACTGTCCCGAGTGTATTGCCTTTTGTCTTATTAGGAAGCTCCAGTATCCAAGCTTTGAATTCGGGGAACATTTCTGCGTTGATTGGGGCCTTGGCCTTGACAGGGATATTGGTTACAGGCTCCACTTATTGGCGACATCAAAGATTGAAACCAACTCGTCGATAGATGAAAAGAAATGTCGTTATGGATACCGTTCGGTGCAAAACTGGAGAATGGTGCTGACAAAGTAACGTGATCATATGACCAAAACAGCATGGGTATTCCCTGGGCAAGGTTCTCAAGAAATTGGCATGGGCCTAGATTTATTAGAAACCGACCTAGGCAAACAGCGATTTCAAGAAGCAGAAAACATTCTCGGATGGTCTGTACCAGAGGTTTGTCGAGAAGACGAAACTCGGTTCTCTCAAACCCACTACACTCAACCTTGCCTGTATGTCGTTTCTGCTATTCTCTCTGACCTACTAGTTGCCAAAGGACTCAAGCCTGACCTTGTGGCAGGACATAGTTTAGGGGAATACGTCGCTCTCTATACTGCCCAGGTCTTTGACTTTAAGTCAGGGTTACAGCTAGTGCAAAAGCGTTCCCTGCTTATGTCGCAAGCCTCCGATGGCAAAATGGTTGCCCTCATGGGGTTTGATGGTGAACAACTTAACCAAGCTGTCGAGGCTATAGAAGGTGTAGTCTTAGCCAACGATAACCATGCTGGACAAGTGGTCATTTCGGGTACTCCGGCGGCAGTGGACACCCTGCTCGGTCAGATTAAGGCTAAGCGAAAAGTAAAGTTAAACGTCAGTGGAGCCTTTCATTCTCCGTTGATGGCGACTGCTGAGGAAGACTTTCAAAGTGTTCTTGACACCGTAGATTTCCATCCCGCTCAGACACCTGTCGTCTCCAATGTAGAACCAATACCAGCGACGGATCCAATCCTTCTCCGTTCTCGTTTGATTCAACAAATCACGGGGCCTGTTCGCTGGCGAGAAACCGCATTAACATTGGCCGATCAAAATATTGCAAAAGTGATGGAAGTTGGCCCTGGCAAAGTCCTCACAGGTTTAATCAAACGAACTTGCAAGGAGATGAACCTGATCAATATCAATTCTTTAGCCAGTCTATCTGACTGATCAAGGCGAGCTTGCCTCACTAGGCTTGCCCCTTTTTGTGGCCACGCTTGGTAAAACTGGATTTTTCTCGCTAACCTACTGTTATTGCTTCGCTGAGGTCTTTTCATCTCATGGCTAAACAACGTGAGCCATTGATTAGCTTGGCCCTCTATCACTTATTCAAGTGGACTGTTGTCAGTCCATCCTTGCATGTCTATTTTCGAGGCCGAATTTATAATGCTGAGCGGGTGCCTCAGCAAGGTCCCCTTGTGGTTGTCAGCAACCACGCCAGTGATTTTGATCCCCCGTTGCTGTCGAACTGTATGCGACGCCCAGTGGCATATATGGCCAAACAGGAACTTTTTGAAGTGCCGCTTTTGTCCACTTTAATTCGGTGGTATGGAGCCTATCCTGTTAACCGGGGATCAGCTGATCGTAGTGCGATTCGCGCGGCCCTAGCCTCTTTAGAGCAGGGCTGGGCAGTGGGCCTATTTTTGCAGGGGACCCGCACGCCGGATGGGCGGATCAGTAATCCTAAGCAGGGGGCAGCCCTAATTGCCAGCAAGATTCAAGCTCCGCTGCTACCTGTTTGTCTATGGGGAACTGAGAACATTTTGGTTAAAGGTCAAACCTTGCCTAAGAGTGTACCTTTAACGATTCGGATCGGTGAGCCTGTGCCTCCCCCTGCTAGCCGCGATCGCAGTGAACTAGCCTGTATTACGCAAAAATGTGCCGATGCCATTAATGCAATGCATGATCTGGGTCGTTAAAATTGACCCATCGTTAGCTATAGAATGCTGTATTAATGTCTATCTCGAACCAAGATATTCTGCAACTGGGCGACCCTAAGCTACGGCAGATAGCCCAACCCGTTGAGCATCCAAATGATCCCGACGTTCAACAGCTCATCGACGACCTAATTAAAACGATGGAGAAATCTAATGGCGTGGGGATTGCTGCGCCGCAAGTAGGCATCAACTTGCAAGTTGTCGTTGTGGCCTCTCGGCCAACCTTACGATATCCCCAGGCACCTCACATGGACCCGATTGCCATGCTTAATCCTTGCATCACCGAACATGGAACAGAACAAGTCAAAGATTGGGAGGGCTGTTTGAGTGTCCCTGGAATCAGGGGTCTAGTCCCTCGCTCCCAGGTCATCACAGTGACATACCAAGATCGTAGCGGCAAGTTTCACCAGCAATCTTTTCAAAACTTCGTTGCCCGCATCATTCAGCACGAATGTGACCACTTGCAGGGTTATGTATTTGTTGACCGCATTGAATCCACACGGGAACTAATCACCGAGAATGAATATCACAAGATATTAGTCCCCTAGAGTTCGAGAATTCCGTGATTTTTATATTTCACAGACTTATTCCTGCTTTTATTGGCAACAGGAATCTGTAAAGGTTGTGTTTATTCTATTTTGGCGTATAAATTACCGAAATAATCGGTTATACTTTTCTCACTATTTATTCAATAATTAGATTTCACTGTCAGACATCAGTGAATGAGGCAGAGAAGATTGCAAAGTTCTTGAATCTCAATGACTGCGGTGATCCCTATCACTTTGATGTCATCAGAAAGAATCAACAATCAAAATGGCGAGATTATGAATGTATTTTCTATAGCAGCATTTATCTATCTGTAGCCCTAAAGTCAAGCCATAACTGGCTAAATGAATTTATATTTATTCTCCTAGAGATGTTTTATGAGCCACAATACTCATTGGTCACTCCGAGCCAACTTATCAATCGTGACCTTAGTGCAGCGATTGCTCGATCCCACATTGGCGGTTCTTCTACTGGTAATTTTGTCTTATTTTTATGAGCGTCCCTTTGTAACCCATTTGCAACTGTTTGCTCTCACCGCTTTTCTTCTCATTCTGCCTGTATTTAAGTCAACAGGTATGTACCGTCCCTATCGAAGTCTGGCGCCGCGCTTGTTAGCAGTCAGGTTGGCGATGGGATGGTCCATCGTCATCGGGTTAATGCTATTTATTGGCTTCGTTACCAAAACCTCAATGGTGTTTTCCCGAGTATTGATCTTGACTTGGTTTGGTAGTGTTCCTGTTCTTTTGCTTATTGTTCACTTCATCGTCTGGGCAGTTCTCCGCCAATTGCGAGGCTCTGGGCGCAACTCTAAACTTGCCGTGATTGCGGGTGTTAATCAGGTCAGTTTGGATTTGGCCGAAGAACTTCGTGAATGTCGAGATTTAGGGATGCGACTGCATGGTTTTTTTGATGATCGTTCGCCTTCGCAACTGCCTGATGTTCCTATGATTGGGACGTTAAACGAACTGCCAAGCTATGTTCGTCGCCACCATGTTGATGTGGTATATCTTGCCTGCTCCGCTGATGATGAATCAAAATTTGCGGAGCTAATCGAAGCGCTGCAAGACACCACAGCCTGTGTTTACTTTGTCCCCAGCCTACTCATGTATAGTCTGATGCATGGCCGCTCCTACGAAATTAACGGAGTTCCATTGATTTCGATTTGGGAAATTCCATTTTCAGACTTGCAGTATGCTTTCAAACGAGCGATTGATATTGTCTTGTCTGGCTTAGCGTTGGTCGTTCTGTCTCCAGTGATGGCAGTGATTGCCGTTACAGTAAAGCTATCTTCTCCGGGGCCAATCTTATTTAAACAGCGTCGCTATGGCTTGAATGGCCAGGAAATCATTGTTTACAAGTTTCGCTCAATGGTAGTGATGGAAGATGATGGAGCTGTTATCCAGGCAACACGCGGCGATCGCAGAATTACGCCAGTGGGTGCATTTTTGCGCAAGACTTCTTTAGATGAGTTGCCTCAGTTCTTAAATGTGTGGCAGGGCCGTATGAGTTTAGTGGGTCCTCGGCCCCATGCCGTCGCCCATAATGAGATGTATCGGAAGTTGATCAGCGGTTATATGCTCCGGCACAAGGTAAAGCCGGGAATTACGGGCTGGGCTCAAGTCAATGGCTGCCGGGGAGAAACTGAAACCCTAGATAAAATGAAACGCCGGATTGACTACGATTTGGAGTATCTGAAAAATTGGTCGTTGAGCTTAGATATTCAAATTCTGCTGAAAACAGCATTTGTTTTTCTCCGAGATCAGAATGCCTACTAACGTCTACTTCACCCCGTAGATGATACGTTCAGGAAACTCCTATTGATAAATTGGCGTCATAACAAGTAATTAGATATTCGCTAGTTGTTGATTGCCGCTTTGTCAGAATTACTGGGTTCTATTGAGTAGGATATTTAAGAGGGGGCCAACAAGATCTTGCACTTAGTTAGATTAGGCATCTTGTCCAACTCACTCAGTCCGTTTGGCAAAGCACTAGGCATGAACCGTTGTTTTGTTGTCTGGTGTCTTTAATGAAGTATTTGCAAAGCTCTCAAGGCCAGTCCTTGTTCCCCAAGAGAATGTTCGTGGCTACTGCGCTAGCCACTAGTGTGGCGGTCTCAGTCCCCAATCCAGTCCAAGCCATTCCCTTGAGAGAACTCATCTTTCGGGGAATCCAAGTCATACAGCTTTCGAGTCTGTCCGAGAAGCAGGAAAGAGAGCTAGGTGGGCAAATGCACCGTAATCTTCAAAGTCAAGGCATGCGTTTGCATGGAGGGCAAACCTTAAATCGGTACATTGACAGCATTGGTCAGCGTCTTGTCAAATCGGGGTCTCGGCGCAAGATTCCTTATCGCTTCCAAGTGGTTGACGATTCTAATGTCAATGCCTTTGCGACAATGGGAGGCCGAGTCTACGTAACGACAGGTCTCATCAAAGCTGCAGATAATGAAGCCCAGCTAGCGAGCGTCATTGGACATGAAATTGGCCACATTGAGGAAAAACACCTTGTTAAGCAAATTCGCAAGACAATGGTTGCCCAAGGGTTAGCAACGGCTATAACGGGCTCCAACCGTAGTCAGGTGGCCAATATTGGCATTAACTTACTGGTCAGTCGCCCCCAAGGACGGAGTGATGAATATGAAGCGGATCGAGAAGGGTTGCGCATTTTGAGAGAGGCAGATTATGCAACATCGGCCATGCCTGCCTTTATGCGGAAGTTAATCTCCGACAGCGGAACGCCCACGTTTTTGAGTACACACCCAGCTGTCCCTGATCGCGTCGTGCGACTAGAGCAAGAAATTCAGTCAGGTCCACGCAATAAATGCGATCGCACGCCTGATACTAGTAGCTGTGGTCTTAGTCAGAGCCGCTACCGTCAAATCGCGGGCCGTCGTTAGATTGCCAACCAATAGGCTCGGAGATTGAGGAGAATCAATTTAAGTATGTTCTAGGATAAACCGAGCTACTGCAAAGTAGATCAAGACACCTAGCACATCAACGGCGGTAGTGATAAAAGGAGCTGACATCAAGGCTGGATCAAAACCAATGGCTCTAAACACAAAGGGCAAAGCTGAGCCAGCCACTGAGGCCAGAATTGAGATAGCGACGAGACTGATCCCGACGGCGATCGCAACCGCTAAATTCCCCTGCAAAAAATAGGCCCAAATTACCACAATTGCACCCAACATTAGACCTAGGATAGCGCCAGCGGTCGCTTCTCGTCGAATGACCCAGAGGGGATGATTCGCTTGGGGTTGATCCACATTGAGACTACGAATCACTACCGTAGACGACTGGGCACCCACATTCCCACCTGTCCCAATTAATAAGGGAATAAAACTAGAAAGAGCTACCACTTTTTTTAAAATATCCTCTTGGCTATGGATCACAGCCGTTGTTCCAGTGTTGGTTAGCAGTAAGACTAATAACCAAACGACCCTTCTGCGAGCAACAGTAATGAGGTTTGTTTGAAAATAATCATCCCCACCGGATTGCACCCCGCCCATCCGATAGATATCTTCTGTAGTTTCTTCTTCAAAGATATCAATCACATCGTCGACCGTAACGATACCGACTAAACGATCTTCTCGATCAACAATTGGCATTGCCAAAAAATCGTAGCGTTGAATGATGCGCGCCACTTCTTCCTGGTCTGTATCCGTATTAACGGAGACAACATCTCTCGTCATAATCTCGCCAATCGTCTGCTCAGGCTGAGCGGTGACCAAATCTCTTAGAGAAATAATTCCCGTCAGGTGGCGAGCCACATCAACGACATAGAGGTAATATATCGTCTCCGTAAACCGCGCCAGACTCCGAATTCGCTCCAAAGCCTGGAAGACATTGAGATTCTCCTTGAGAGAGACATATTCTGGCGTCATAATCCGGCCAGCGGTCCCGGCTCCGTACCCCAGCAGCAACGCAGTCGCCTGACGTTCTATCGGACTAAGCTGATCCAGAAGACGGCTAACCACTTTGGCCGGTAATTCATCAAACAGTCGAGCCCGGTCATCAGGCGACATCTTATCGACAATGTCCAAGACATCCTGGCGCTTGAACTCCTCAATCAGCGACTGCTGAACACTAGAGTTCAGATTTTCGTAAACCTCAATTGCTTCATCCTTGGATAAGAGGCGAAACGCGATCGCTTGTTGGGCTTCCGGCAGCTCCTCAATCGCTTCAGCAATATCGGCGGGCTGAACGGGTACGAGCAGAGCTTTGGCTCCTCCCAGATTTCCTTGTTCTAGCAGCATCAATAGCTGAGATCGCACCAGTTCCCGCAACTCTTTGCGAGAAACAACCTGTAATCTGGAATCAGAATGCTCAGTCAAACCAGATCCTCATACTCAAATAAACGGCCGATAGATATTCCATAGCTCCCTTAAGAGCCGATGTGGTGCGATTAGGCCTATACAGCCTGCAATAACTTCGACAAATCCTGTCAGCCCTTAGTTTACGCTATTGCGAGAGACTCGGTTGGATTCATTCTGCCAGCAAATATGCTGCTGCTATTACCGAGTCCTCAGCTCCGAGTCGCAACCTTTATCTAAGCCATGTCTCATCGCTTTGTTTTATCAGAATTAACGGTTCCCCTTACAGGTGCTTTGAAGTTATGTTAGTGTAGGTTTCTGTGCTAGGATACACTGGCTTCTCAGGGGTCGCTAACTCAACGGTAGAGTACTCGGCTTTTAACCGATTAGTTCCGGGTTCGAATCCCGGGCGACCCATTTTTTTAGCTCTATTCCTCCCTTGACTTTCAGATTGAGCTACCAGAGAACCCGCTAGACAAGGTAGGATATCTAAAGATTAGCGTAAGAATTCGGCGCAGTTTTAGCTTTTTATCGACGATAAACATTTAGGAGGATCAACTATGGCGCTTGTACCAATGCGGCTCTTGCTCGATCATGCTGCCGAGAACGGCTACGGCATTCCCGCTTACAACGTTAACAACATGGAGCAAATTATCTCCATTATGCAAGCTGCAGATGAGGTAGATAGCCCTGTCATTCTTCAAGCATCTCGGGGTGCTCGTAGTTATGCAGGTGAGCACTTTCTCCGCCACTTAATCACAGCAGCGGTTGAATCCTATCCTCATATTCCCATTGCCATGCACCAAGATCATGGCAACAGCCCCACAACTTGCTATTCCGCCATGAAAAACGGGTTTACCAGCGTCATGATGGATGGCTCCTTAGAGGCTGACGCTAAAACCCCTGCTAGCTTTGAATACAATGTAGAAGTGACCCGCCAAGTTGTCCAGGTTGCGCATGCAATCGGTGTCAGCGTAGAAGGTGAGCTGGGATGTTTGGGGTCACTGGAAACAGGTAAAGGTGATAAGGAAGACGGTCATGGTTTTGAGGGCACCCTCAGCCGTGAACAGCTTTTGACTGATCCTGACGAGGCCGTTGAATTTGTCGAAAAAACTCAGGTTGATGCATTAGCTGTTGCGATTGGCACCAGCCATGGTGCTTACAAGTTTTCGCGGAAGCCAACCGGAGAAATTTTGGCCATTAGCCGGATTGAGGAAATCCATAGTCGTTTGCCCAATACCCACTTAGTCATGCATGGTTCTTCTTCCGTGCCTCAAGAGTGGATTGATATGATCAATCAAAATGGCGGCAAGATTCCTGAGACCTACGGCGTCCCCGTAGAAGAAATCCAAAAAGGGATTAAGAGCGGTGTCCGTAAAGTGAATATTGACACTGATAATCGCCTAGCCATTACCGCTGCAATTCGAGAAGCGGCATTCAAGGATCCTAGTAACTTTGATCCTCGCCATTTTCTCAAGCCTTCTATTAAATATATGAAGCAGGTTTGTTTAGACCGTTACGAAGCTTTTGGTACTTCTGGCAATGCCAGCAAGATCAAACAACAGCCCTTAGAAATTTTTGCAGCAAAATATGCTAAAGGTGAACTGGATGCAACGACGAAGAAAACCGTAGCTGTATAACAGATTAATGAGGAGAGTCTCCATTCTCCTCTTAATGCAGATAATATGAATGAAATAGGACCGAGCATTGAAACGCTCGGTCCTATTTTTAGGTCTATTTTAGATTAGTAGTAACTACAGCTTTCTTAAGAGCGGAACGGGATTGATGGCACCTTTTCCAGGAGGGTGCAATTCGAAATGGGTATGAGGACCCGTACTGCGACCCGTACTGCCCATATCTGCAATTTGCTGACCTTGAGAAACAGCTTCTCCAACACGAGTCTTAATTCGATGATTGTGGGCATAAAGGGTCAGACTACCATCAGGATGGCGAATCTCGACTAGGTTGCCGTATCCCCATCGATTCCAACCCGCAGTCGTTACAACGCCAGGTGCAGCTGCCACAACAGGTGTACCCACAGGTGCAGCAATATCAATCCCGCGGTGAGGACGTCCCCATCGCCATCCAAAACCAGAGGTCAAGACACCTTTAGCAGGCCACACATATTTTTGAGGGCCAGGCAACATCTGGCTAGGAAGGTACCGATCTACCGAAGATAGGGGAGGTAATTCCAGACTGGGAACCTGAGGTAAAAGATTACGGGCAGCGATGATGTTTTGACCGCCTTTCAATCGAGTAGCAGGAGCAGATTGTGAAGGCAGAACTGATACTGGCAAGGATGATTTTAGCTTAGTAGGTTTGGTTACTACCTTATTGCCTTTGCCAGTTTTAGCTTTGATAAATTTTGATTGATCAGCCTTATCTAAATAACCACTACGGCTCTGCTTGATCTCCATATCCAGATCAACAGTGTCTTCAGCAGTGCTCAGGGATAAGGCAAGAGATTGGTGAGCAGGAATTCTCAACTTAGTCTTAGGACCAATAGAGCTAGGGTCACTAATTCGGTTGGCTTTAGTAATTTCCTTCGCAGAAATCTGGTAAAGACGCGATATATCTTCCAGGGTTTCTCCAGGCTTTACCTGATGCACAACTGCCCCAGAATCAATTAAGGCTGAATTCCGATCATTGGGGATGATCGTTTGGGATAAGTCAATATCAGGTAAAATCGCAATAGACTTTCCTGTCTCTCTCGATTCAGCCGTAGAAGCCTTTGTCTTGCTATCATTCTCGGCTTTAGGAGACTCTATGGATTGAGGTGATTCCGGGGTCGCTGCAGAGAGACGCAATGGATCTACTACTGACGTTATATTGGCATCAGAGCTAGAAACACTAGACGTTGGGCTTGGTTGAGTTAGCAGCTGATCAAGATTCAAGAGGTATTGACGTGGTGATTCGGCTAACAGAGTAGGGGCCACATCCTGAGTCGCAACACCATCAAAAATATCAGATGTGCTTAGCGCCAAGATATCTTTATCATCGCCTAAACCAAGGATATCTATGGGTTCAAGTAGATTTTGGGAAGACAAGGGTGACCCAAATTCATTGGCTAAAACCTGAGAAGGGTCTGACAAATGAGCTGGCGTCGAAGAAACACCCGTGTCGGCAAATTGAGGATCTGATGAGACTTCAGATGTGAGGGGTGTCGTTTTCACAGCCAGCGTATTCGCAGGCTTAGTGATCAACAATGAAGAAGGCTGAGAAGTTTGATTCGGTTGAGATGCAACCAGGACAGCAGTGTCATTCTGCAAGGTATGTCTATGAAACAATCTTGAGCGTCTCGAAGAGAGCCTAGTTCGGTACGTCACTTGCCGATACCGAGAGGAACCGATCAGGTTGGGCAACTGTAAAGCCTTACGAGTAGATGCCTTTGCACCAACTCGGGAAGTAGCAGCATGGGCTGCTTGTGGAGTTGGTGTGAGTCCGCCGAGGGCACTGACCGTGATCACTAAACCTAGAACACTGACAGAACGAGTTCGACGAAGGAGAGTTGATACCCCTGACGAAACCAAAGGGCTATCTATCTTCTGCGGAATTTCTCGTTTCAATGAAGACCTCCTAAATGCTTAACGTGTCTCTACTGTTTTAACAATGAATCTGCAGAACTGAACTTGAGATTTGGAGTATTTATTAAGTTTTTAATTATCTCATAACATTGCTCTTCAGAGTATGACGTTCGAGATTAACGAGCAAAGAATGACAGCGACAAAATAAACATACCCAGTAAAAGTACCTTGCTTCTACAAAATAAACAAGCTCTAAACAGAATTCTACAGTTCGTCGATCGGTTTCAGCTTGAGTTGGAACCTTATTTCCAAACTGCACATAGTATCAGTTGATACTATCGATGTTATTAGTTCCGCAAATACGTCACCAGAAAGCATACAAACATCAATTTACTAAGAGAAATTATGTCTCCAGCGTGTCTTTCATTTAATCTGCCCAGGGATGAGAGTCTTTGTTCTCCGTACAACTACTGAATTCTAAGACAGAGCCTATCCACACATTTGGAAATCTACGTATAAACACGTAAATACATTAGGTCCAAGGCGGTCTAAAAGACAACCCTATTTTTGAAGCTTTGTATTTTCTATTTACAGCCCCATTTTTTTACTTCTGGCCCCAAAAATAATCGCACCAACGCATCAATATAAACAACGGCAACGCAAGTGACCCGTCATTATCCTTCCATTAATATTTTTCGAGCTTAAGGATTGATAAAAACAATGTGTATTCGCTCAATCTGATCTGATCATTCGTTGACATACACAACACAATATGGCCAAGCCTAATGCGACGACATCAACGTCAACTGCCTGCGAGCTTCAAATAAGCCAACAGCCGCACTGACAGAAAGATTCAAGCTCCTTACCTGTTGCTGAGTTATAGGAATGCGTAGGGTTGCAGTGCTAGTTTGCAAAATGTCTGAGGGCAGACCACAAGACTCACTGCCAAATATCAACCAGTCATTGTCTTGGAACTGAAATTGTAAGTAGCTACAAGTTCCTGAGGTACTAAAGCTAACGATACGGCCGCCTTGTCTTTGCTGAAAATCTTGAAAAACTAGCCATGAGGTATGGATATGTAGGTTTACGTATGGCCAGTAGTCTAAGCCTGCCCGCTTTAGGTACCGATCTGAAATCTCAAATCCCAACGGTTCAACCAGATGCAACTCAGTTTGGGTAGCAGCACAAGTACGAGCAATATTACCTGTATTAGGAGGAATCTCGGGATAAACAAGGACAACCCGAAGCATAGTCTAGACTTTAATTTGACGTTATACCGCTATAGGCTCACATAATTTGTCGCCCAGATCAATCTCTGTTTGGGTCATATCTGCGATCGCAGCCTGGATTGTCTGTGTAATGGACTGCCCTTGTTTGTACTGAGCCAACCATTTTTGAGCATCATTTCCCTGCGTCAGAACCTGGTGGATTGGGGATAAGAAACAGCTAAATCCTGCCTGTTTAGCTGTCGGCCAAACTTCTGTATAGAGTTCGTCGATCCAATCACGGGCAAGGATTTGACGACCGTCCTGCCAATGGGTTAATAGGGCATCCAAGCTATTCGTGGCAGCAGCGACTTCATTGCTATCTGCAAGTTCAACTAAGTGCTCGGGATCGGAGCTAAAATGACTGCCAACCAGGGGATCGAGACTAGGATCATCCATTAACTGTAGGATTCGGGCTTCTAGCAGCGCCGTAATCGCCAGCAGATGCACTGGATGCGTGACTAAATCACATATTCTCAGCTCTAGCCGATTCAGATCGTAGGGTCGACGGTTTCCGTTAGGACGAACAGAACTCCAGAGATGACGGACATTCTGCATCGTGCCTTGCAACAACTGCGATTCAGTCCAATCTATAAAATGCTGGTGGTCAGTAAAGAGAGGTACCTGAGCAGGCGTTTTAGGGAAAACGGCCCAGCGGGTAGAATGATGTCCTGTGACTTGGTTTCCTAGAAAGGGTGATGATGCACTAAGCGCCAAAAATAGCGGTGCTTCCATGCGAACCAGTCGGCAAGCTTTCAACAATTGCTCGGGATTTGCGATACCGATATTAATATGAATGCTAGCCGTGACCACACTAGTCCCATAGGTCTGCTCAATATAGGAATGATAGGGATTCCCAGGATCAGAACGATAGAAACGATCACTGTCACCAATGGCTAAGGTGCTGCCTGGAATCAGGGTATAATCACCGAGAGTTTGCAAATATTGGCGTAATTGCAATCGAGGTTTGACCAAATCACACAGAAGCTGATCGTAATGATGAGCTGGAGCTGTTGTATATTCAACATTGCGACTATCGGGTTCTCGTACAAACCCTTCAAGAGCTGCAACAATACGGTCTGACAACCCAACTATTTCACCTGTTGGCCGTCCAGTGTAAACTTCTACTTCAAACCCTTTTGAGAGCATCATGCGTTTCCCTCGCTCTAGTGATAGAGATAAATGGAGCAAATTGAAAAGTCCCCTAGAAACAGCGACTTGTCTCTATCAGGCCAAACTACAAATGGATGCACACCAAAGAGAGATAACTCAGAATATCGCGTGGGATATCAACAGCAGCTCGATATATCCAAAGCTTAGTCGATTGTCTCGATGGACGTATTTTGACACGTTTTGACTAGCTTCGGGTCCATCGTAGGTGAGAGAACGGCACCTTCAGCTCGGGATACTTAAATAAGATTGGCAATGAAGCTGCAGGGGGAATAGGGGTGAGAACCAGTGCCTATATGGCTTTAAAGAAATTCACGAGACCACAAAACTACTCTTCTATCAAGGACCGAATGGTATCTGAAAGAATATTGAGGATCCCGGTCTGTTGAATATAGGGTTGAGCTTCTTGCAAAAGAGGACCAGCTTCCTGTAGAAGAGGACCGGCTTCTTTCAATAAAGGGCTAGCAGCTCCAATGGCAGGGGCAAACTGCTTAGCTCTAGCAATGATCGGGCCATATTTTTGATAGGCTTCAAGCAGGCGTTCACCTTCTATTTCAACCGTGTCGGTAGGATAGTTTTCAAGGGTATCTAAAATGGTGATTTTTCCATCTTGACTCGCATCTAGTACTAGAGCTGAGCGGATTGCCTGGCGATTGGCTCGGTTCGCGGGCGGATGAACGATTTCTCCCGCTTCGTCGAGCATGGTATTGCCTAAGGGAGAATTCAGTAACTGATCGAGCTGAGTTGGACTAACCGCGTAGGGTCGGGTTAAGGTCTCACTCACTTTTTGCGGATCCTGTTCTGCCATCTCTAAATAAGCCTTAAGATCAGCGGGGGCTCGACCTGTCTCTGCTAACTGACGCAGAGAACTAACAGGTACGGAGCGCGCAATTGGACCGTATTTAAAAACGATTTGTTCTGCTGCACCAGCAGGTAATGCGCTCAACAGCACAGCTGCACAACTTCCCAATAGATATTGATATAGAGATTGATACAAAGTGTTGGTGGTCTGTGGTGATGTTGAACTCATAATCTTAGGGTGTCTGCCTTTAACTTTCTTAAGAGTACCCAGTTACTTAGACCAATTTAAGATCTCTAGGGTTCCAAAATAAACGCTCACATACAAAGAATGAGTCTCGAATTATCCATGCCTGAACTAGGACAAAGGCCATTACTTGTGATCCCTTGTGACTATGATACTGTAAACCCCAGACCTGGGTGCTAAGTATGGGAGTTGGAGATTTTGTCGGTGGTATGTCTTAGATAGAGGCACCCAAAGCTAGACAACCTTTGGTCCTCAAATCATGCTTAGATCTGAGGGGGTTGAGTGATGCCTACCTATAGAAGTTAGCCAACGAAGGTAATTCGCCATGGATGTTATCCCTGCTATTGATTTGCTGGAGGGGCGTTGTGTCCGCCTCTATCAAGGGGACTACGATCAATCTCAGGTCTTTTCAGAGAATCCGGTTGAGGTGGCAAAAGCCTGGGAAGCTCAAGGGGCTCAGTGGTTACATTTGGTAGATTTGGACGGGGCAAAAACGGGACAACCCGTCAACTTGGATACCATTGCTGCGGTGGTTGAGGCGTTGGATATTCCGGTGCAAGTGGGGGGGGGCTTGCGAGATCGCAACCGGGTCACCCAACTATTGAACTTAGGTGTTCGACGCGGCATTCTAGGAACGGTTGCCATCGAAAACCCTGATTTAGTACAGAATTTATGCCAAGAATTCCCGGATCAAATCGTGGTGGGAATTGACGCTAGAGAGGGCAAAGTCGCAACCAGAGGTTGGCTGGAAACCTCCGAAATTCTAGCGATAGAATTAGCGCAACACATGGTAATGGCTGGGGCTGCGGCCATCATTTACACCGATATTCAGCGAGACGGGACTCTGCAAGGTCCCAACATTCCCATGCTTAGGGAAATGGCTGAGAAAATTACAATTCCTGTAATTGCTTCAGGAGGCGTTAGCTCAATTACGGACCTGATGAATTTGTTGGCACTGGAAGCTATCGGGGTTACGGGCGCAATTGTGGGCAAAGCCCTATATACAGAAGATATCGCTTTACCTGAGGCGCTACGGGCAGTCGGCCCTGGTCGCTGGCAAGATGTCCCTCCTGATTTAGGGTCTTCAGCTTATGCCTGACATTCATTAGCATTTTCACTACTTAGGCTGACGGCTGAAAAATAACCACAGGTAACACAATCTGCTGGATTTCCAGAAGATTAAAGCTGTATATCTAGGGTTAACGAGGGCGGTGGGGCAAAATCTCCACAGTTGATGGCCTGCTCCGATAAAGCAATGTCCGGTCGAACTGAGCATTTGAGATGATAGTCATTTGTGAAATATTGACAGTGGCTACAGGGAATTTGGTGCATCCGTTTGGAGGTGCGAATACTGTAAGCGATCGCAGAGCCCATGTTCCATACCAACAGTCCCACCATTCCCCAGGCTAAACAAAAGCCTATTCCCACAAACAGGGGATGTAAGATTGCATAATACTTGACCCAAAGTTGAAAAAGCATAGTACGCAGTTGTCAGAACCGTGTTTCTATTTCACTGAAAAACTTCTCTATATGCACAGCCTAAAGCTGAGTAGATAATCACGCTAGAGAGATTCCTATTCAGTCACAAATATTTCTATGTCTTCATGCTTTGCAACTGAACAACATACTGGGGACTCTGGTTTAGATGATTAGGGCAAAGACGGTGAAGAGATTGGCCCACTGCTCCATCCAAGTTGATCAGAACAATAATGATGACTAAATTTTAACTGGAGAGAGAATAATATTCGCTACATATTTTGATTTTTACCAGCTTATTTTTCTCCGGCCAGGGTCACAGGATTTACCTGTGAATATCACTGAATTTACTCAGCGCACCTCATAAAGTATTGAGTATTCGCAAGCAGGAAACACCGATGAATACTATTACCCAACAGCCCCATATCTCAGCCTCATCAATTTTTCCAAAAAGCTCAATTCACCCCAAAAGTATTTTTTCGAGCAAAACATTTTGGGGAATCGTATTCACTACGGTTGCCGCTATTGCACCCATCGTTGGGGAAAGCGTAGATGCAGGCAAATTAAAGGGAAGTAATATCGCCCAAATTACCGTTATCTTATGTGGAACAGGTGCTACATTAATGGGTCGCGTAGGCGCAGGCAATATCTACACCCCGGATCAAATGCCAGGTCCGAACAAAGCAGATATGGATTGATGCAGCTTGATAATGGTGGCTTAGTAACCTGGGAGAGAAGTGCCTCATATCCCCCTCGACAACAACTCATAATTTGCACTTCGACTGCTAGATCCCTGACCTCGCCTGGATTATAAAGACTAAAATAAACTACGAATGATTTATATTTCCTTAGGCTCAAGCCAGTGAGGGCTGATCTCGGGTCGGAAGATTACAGGCACCCTAAAATCCTTACTTTGTCTGCTCAAACTTGAAATGGAAGCCATGATATGCGTTTACAAAACATGCTGGGTGAAAAGGAATAAAACATGTTCTGGGATCTTGCCAGCTGCTCACTAACTGATATCCCAGATGTTCAATATCGCTAATTAACTCATTGCGATTTTGAATCTTATACGGTGCTCTGGATGTCCAAATATTTTGGACTGTAAAGAATGTGTTCCCCTCATAGCAAGGAACGTAATTAATCAAGATATGTTGGGGTTTATTTATGAGCTGGTCTAACAACTCAGCCAATGAAGGTTCGATGTATTGAAGCGCGCCATTCGTCAATAATATATCAGAACCATCGGCAGTACGAAAGACACTTGTAAAGCACAAATGAGAACAATTATTCTGATGAGCTAGTTCTTGACCAATCTCGACTGCTGATGGCAGATCACAAACTAACCAATTCAAGCCAGAAGGAAAACGAACAGCTTTGCGAAATTTATAATAGTCGATACCTACTCCCCCCCCTAGATCTAACACTTGAGAAGTATCCTGCAACGAATCTTGGAGAGGGGATAATAGGGGGTAATCGTAGGACCTCAGCGCATCCCGATCCTGAATGGAACTGGGATGCGCTGTAGAGAGATCGTAACCATGCTGAAATTTTTGCGGGATTGCATTTTGAGCTTCAGAATAGGTTGGGTATCTTCCACGATAGAACCTTCCGGTAGTGGGAAACTTCAAATAAAAGTAGAGATCAGAAATAATTGGAATCTTCTCGATATAAGTCTTTAGTAACTCTTTGAAACTGGACGACTTTATGTTCATGACACCTCTCTAACCTGTAGGTACTGGCCTGGATGTCCCAAATCAAAGCGAGCCTCTTGAGTCATAGCAATTCCCTAAAGACTAGGAGAGCATGCCATCCTGTCGATGTTTTGAGGATCAATTTTGCGGAGATAATTGAGGGTCATTTCAAAATTAGCTGTTTTGCCCGTCTTACGAAAAATATCAGCGGCTTTTTGAAAATCAAGGACTGCGCCCTGGCGATCACCAATATTGAGTTTGAGTAAACCCCGATTCCCGTAAGCATTGCCATGCACTGGGTAATGAGAAATCACTTGCGAATAGGAGTAGATGGCACCCATATAGTCTTGTCTTTCCGTTTGGACTGCAGCTAATCGCATTAAGCCTTCAATATTTGGAGCTTCTTTGGGGTGGGTAGACTGGTTTAGGATTGGTGTTTTTATTATTTGATCGGTAGTGAGATGTACTGCTGAACTTTTACTGAAAGCAGATTCTAATCGGCTGAGAACGTGTTGAGGTTTAGATGTATTTAGAATATCAATCGTTGACTTGCGAATATCTGGATCAGGACTGCAAACTAGCTGATTAAGAAGCGCCCGAGTTTGGGGCAACTGCATATTATGAAGTGCTTGCAAGGCTAAGGTGCGCCATTCATCAGATGCAATGAGATCAGTTAAGGCAGTGATAGCTTCAGGTGCAATTTTTACTAGCATTTGACTGATTGCCAGATCAAACTGATCATCCTCTGAGCTTTGCAAGACACCTATCAATCCTATGGCTAGAACAGTTCGATCCATTTGCTCAAGACTTCGGTTGGCTAACTCTCGTAGGATTGAACTACTATTCTGGTGCTGGCAAATGATAAATAAGGTGGGCACTGCCTTCGCTCCAAATTTTGGCAGGATCTGGGCAACTTGTTGGCGAGTGGATAGTTCTCGTTCGGTCAGAAAGATATGAAAGGCTAAACCTAGAAACCGATCAACATCCCACCAATCGAGATTGGCAACCTGAATCCTTTCTCCAGCAAGGGGTACAAGAGTTTCAATACATTCGATAAATAGGGGGTCTACAGGCGCTTGAGGGCTTGAGGGGATAGGTTCCAGGGCCGACATACTCTACTCCTCGCAAGAAAGTATATTTCTACTTTCCTACAAATCAGAGACTTTTGCACCTTAATGATGCTTAAAACGTATTGGTTTTATCTACAAACCGTATCATTGGCATTGAGATTTTTACAATTCTAAATGTTAGATCCATTAAACGCCTAAGAATCATTGGATATGGGTAACAGGCGCGTGATGATTGCCGTCCCTGCTTCTACTCTCCAAAAGATGTCAAACCCAGCTAAACGCACATTCCAAAACTGATCGGGTTGCCCATCTTTACCTCGCTCGTAACCAGGACGGGGATCTTGAGCAATCACATCTGTGATCATCTGCCGAATTTCTAGTTGGTGGTTATCTGCCGCGGTTTCTAAACTAGCAGATGCGGTGGGACTCCAGGCAACGGAGAGGCGCGGATCTGGATGATCGGCCCAGGCACTTGTGGCAGATGCGATCGCATCTGCATAGGGAACATAGGGTTTGATATCCAACACAGGTGTGCCGTCCAAGAAATCTCCACCGTGGATATGCAGCAAAATTTCAGTGGGGGTCTGTTCGATGTGATCTAAAGGCACTGCACTTAAACCCATAGGATTTGGGCGGTTAGGACTGCGAGTTGCATACACTCCCATCGTTTTATTGCCCCCCAAGCGTGGAGGTCGCACCAAGGGTCGAAACTTCGTAAAGCTTTGGCCATGAAACCAAAAGATGACCCAGATATGGGAAAAACTTTCAATTCCTCTAAGAGAATGCCAGTGGAGATCCGTATTGGGGAAAACAATGGTGGCAGTGGCCGACGGCACCAGTCCTGCTTGCCGAGGAATGCCAAACCGTTCGGGATAGCTAGAGCGAATGTAGGCAATCGGCATCAAGTCCACAGTCGCTGAGGGGATGGCTGCCTCAACGTCAGACCTAGGATCATGATTCAGCATGATCGCGTTCACTCTGTTTGGCTTCTAGGTGATCTAGGGTGCGATCAATACAGGCCCGAATATTATGCAGTAAATAGAGATCCTCGTATCCTAATCGGGCTAGGCTGCGAGTGACGTACTGCTGATAGCGGTCTGCCAAGCCAATTCTCTCCATCAACTGTAAGGAAGATTGTTTTAGATGAGCATATTCTTCTACAGGTATAGATTTCTGATTGAGACGCTGATCTTCGATTTGGACAGTTTGGGCTGATGAAAATGTGAAACTATAGATCATCACAGCTTGCGCTAGATTGAGCGAGGGATAAAGACTAGCTTGGGGAATGGTCGTGATCAGATCGCAACTAGCCAGATCTTGGCGGCTGAGGCCGGAGCGTTCTCCGCCAAAGACAAAGGCGATTCGCTGCAGACTCTCTCTTTTAGCTTGTAAGTGTTGAGGCAACTCTCGCAGGGAAAGGTAATGATACTTCTCATAGCGGTGCCGGGCAGTGGTTGCACAGGTTAGATCGATATCCTGCAAGGCATCTGAGAGGTGCTGATAAATAGGGGCCGCATTGAGAATAGATTGGGAATTGTGAGCGAGAATTTGAGCTTTCTCTGTGTTGCGATCGCATTTTGGGCGCACTAGTCGCAGGTCAGTATGTCCCATCGTTTTCAAAGCCCGAGCCGCTGCTCCCAAGTTTTCTGGTACTTCTGATTCCACAAGAATGAACGAGTAATCCATACAGACAAGTAACGATCGATAGGTCCGACTCAGCTAGACAATGGGTATATCTTGTCACCTTTGAGCATCACTCTTGCAAATTAAGTGACCAGCAAAAATGCTACCAACAGATTGACAATCCTTGCTAGCTGAGTATTTTTCACTACTCCCAACTGACGTCAAGACTAGGACTGGACATTCTATACAGATCCTTAGCGGTTGATGGAGGCTGCAATCCGACTTGTATTTTCAGCCGTCCTAATAGCCGCAATAAAAGACTCCAAAGCAATACGGAAAAAGATCACATAGAGTAGAAAGGCAATAGGCATAACAACTAAAGCCCCTAAGCCCGGTCCTATACCTTGACTCAAGCCTGCAAATATCGCAGCGATGCAAATGAGGCCAATCAATACAATACCGACCCCATAAAGAACCCCTGCAATTTGTACCGCAATAAATTCTGAGAAGGATAAGTCAAAGAGTTTAGCAAAAAAACCTCTGCGTGAAGCCATAAAATTTTGTCCTTTAAGATAATCTAAATTTGGCTTCTATTATGATTATTAAAGTATCAATTTCTTGCTTTGTAAGATTCTCTTTATATTAAGTTGTTTTAGCTATAAGTACTTGCTTCTTTTGTATAAAAAAGTTCAACTTATTTGTATTTTTATACAGAGAATAATATCCAAAAATCTCTGCTGTTTATAGAGCGGACTTTCAGGTATTTTCCTCAGGTAGCCTTCATGAGAGCACCTCTAGAGAATCCAGTCCCTAGGTGAATGTGTCAAATAAATACTGGCTGCTGGCCGCTATTTATCTAGCCTAGAGCTTGCCGAATGGCTGGGTCATACTACAAAAAATCTTGATATAGTTTTACTTTTTTTAATTTTATACACAGAATCAAAAAATCTTGTATAAGATATGAATATTGATGACGTCTGCCAAGATTTTGTCTATGAACGAGTCATTTTCTATGCATGTGGCTTAGTTTTAGAAGTGAATTTAATAATTTTGAATGTGCCACCGTGAGCGTTCAAACTGGGTATTTTTAGTTATGGCCTTGAATTAATCTCTTGGGTATCCGCTATGTCTTTGTTAGAGCAAACATCTATCCACGCCAGTCAGGTGCTGTCACGCCCCTGGTGGAACCGTCCTTTGGTGGGTAATCAAAGTCTGGTGGAGAGGATAGGGGCATATCGACATAGCTTTATAAAAGAAGATGTGCCGGAACGAGCGATCTCAACCCATGCCGAAGCCGTGCAAACCATCCACAAACTCGTGAGACGAGCGCAATCAATCGATAGTAGTAAGTACGGTAATCCAGAATTTTTGACTTTTATTAAGCTAAAGCGGGCTTTTGCCGAAGGCCATGAGGGGTACGAAAATTTAGATCACTACTTAAATCTACTAAATGCTGGAATTACGGCCAAAAATACCTTTCTGTCTTTAGAGCGGATGGAGTTCAAATTCTTTGGTTCCAAGCAAGCCCTGCTCTACAACTACGTAGAAACTCTGTTCCAAAGCAATATTCAGCAGTCTGAGTTTCTAGAGAGCGTCCAAGCCAACTTTTCTGAAGTTTATCCTCAACTGCGGACCGCAGATGGTCGGGCGGCTTTGGAGAAATACTATCAACAGTTGCAGAAGATCACTCAGCATCGATTTGGCTTTAGACTCTTACGGTCTTTTAAGCGCCATAAGTTGATCAACTATTCCATGTTGAGTACCGTCGCCAGCATTATTGATGGTCTAGATCGACTCGATCTACATGACTTGAACATCCTGAATACAGAAGTGATTGCCCATTTTGAAACCTTTCAACGATTAGGGGAAGTGTTGGGGATGCCAGGCGCTTTGATTAATCCCAAAACCTTCGGACGGATGCTGCAATATATTGCTTTTGAGGAAAAGTATAAGACAGCCTATCCTAAGTTTCAGGAATTGGTTGTCCTCCTGGAGCAATGGCAGCAGCAGTTCACTATCGCTCAAAATCTTCGCCAAGAATATGGTCGCAAAGGCTATAAACGTGTACAGGAATTTAAAGCTTCCTTGCCGGGTGTTGCCCTTTACAACAAGTATGAAGTTTATTTCAAATAAAGTTCGTACCTAACTCGGGCTATTCTTTGCGGTTTCCTCAATTGTCATTACCATTGGCGATTGATCAGTTGGATATTTTGAATCATGCCATGATGAATCTCAGGACCAGCGAGTTGATATAGGAACGGCATCCATTTAGGGATACTGAGGAAAAACAGATCGTGCTCTAGATGAGTGAAGGTGTGGAGGATTTTGCACCACAGCGGGTAATCTACTTGACCAGGATGAATTTGGGGCAGTAGGCGACTTAAAGAGTTAGCGCAGCTCCCTTGATCTGCAAAGTCAAAGATTGCGGCTAGGCTTTGCTGGAGTAGGTCGTCTGGCAGAAAAGAGGTTAAGGAGCGCAGTGCCCGCTGTCTGGCGTCGCTAGGATTCAAGTTCAACTCTGATGATGTCAGTTGCGCTTTGAGCGTTCCCAATAAGGCTGCATAGGTTTTGTGATCTGTTTGTTTGTTGAGGAGGTTGCGGATTTTGACCAGTAAGCTTTTGGAACAATAAGGAATAATTGCATCTAGAATTTTCTGCCTGTGATGCTGGTTTTGGGTCTGGTTAGCGATCGCCAACACCTCCTTGAGTTGTGTCTGTGGCAAGTGGGGTGCTAATTGATGAAAAGCTAATACTTGCCTATCAATATTGACGATCTGACAGGCGGCCTTTAACGCTGCTGGGAAGAGTTTTGGCCAACGTTGGCTTAGAATCCAATAGGCTGCAAAGGGTGTCTGGCTATCTGGGCACTGAGATATCGCATGCAGCGCTGAAGATAGCATTGACTTATCCGTGATCGCCAAATGACAGCGAGCGATCGCTTGCGCTTTTCTATCCGTGCAAGCGTCGATTCGGATTTTGATTGTGGCTTGTACCGAGAGGGGGAGATGCGGAAAAATTTGACAAAAGGCTTGGCACTGGGCGGATGCCGACGACAAGGTATCGATCATCCTGATCAGTTTGGCACCTACACTGGATGCAGGGTGATGAGTGACGATGAATTGCAAAGCTAATCTAAAAGCAGATGGGTCCTCAAATTTTTCGATTATATTGAGGGCAAGCTGTACATCAACCTCCCCTAAAAAAGGAGCAATCTTCCCAAGAGCGAGAGCACAGGATTGTTCGTTAGTAATTGTACAAGCGGTTTGAAATCCAACGGAGAAGAGCTGAGGGTATTGAGGAAGCAACTGGCTGAGCAGATCAACTCTAGCAACTGGATCAGGCAGGATATTGATTAGCTCCAGAATCTCAGGTAAATGGGAATCTGACATTATGGAGATGATCGCTCTCAGTAGATCAGCATAGATGCTTTCGTCTTCAATGTTATCCTGCGCAACATCCGTCAACCGCTCTAAATAGTGAGGAATGGTTTGTGGCCAGCGAGTGACAATACCACAGGCAGCGACCATCGCTGCCGTTGGGGAAAGTGTGGTGACAATAGCTAGCGTTTGGTCTAAAAGAGAAGTCGGCAAGGTGACGACAATTTCTTGCAATACCATGGCCCGATAGCGATCCGTGTCTATGTCTTGGACTATCTTGAGCAGCTCAGGATAATACTTGGGGTCAAGTCGGGGGGCTAGGATACAGAGTAATCTAGCTTGATGGCCACAGTGGGACTGGCGCTTGATCGCATTCAGTATATAGGCGTGATAGGTTAGCGGTAATACCGGGATTAGATCTTGAAGAACGTCGAACTGATGTTGCGGATCTTGAATCAGTTCTAAATAGGTGATGCTTTGGGTGGGAGGCCAAACTTGATGGCTCACAAATGCCGCCACTAGGTTGCCAGGAATACGGGTAACCGCACGTTGATGGGCAACGGTCATCAATGCATAGCGGCATTGCAATTGCATGGCTTGGGTGGGGGCTTGCCCATACATTTCTTCTGCTAGCTGCCAGGCAAGGTTGACATCGCGGCAAAAGAAGGTTGTGTATCCTTGGCGATCGCAGGCTTCGTACCAGCCATTTGCTCCTGACTCTGCTTCTTCTTGCAGCAGGATATGAATCTCATCGCCAAGATTGGCGGCTTGCAGATGCCAAGTCAAATGGGCATGGATATAGCCATCATCTGCAAGGGTATGCCACAACTGCTTATGGGTTTGGGCACGGTAATGATCGATAACCGTGGCATGAGCCTGCTGAACAGTGAGATTACTATTTTGGATCAGATTTTGATAAGCAATAGCATGGAGAGCAGGGGAGATTTGATAGGTCTGCCTGGTGGGGCTTTGATCTGCTTGAGGCCATCGTCCAGACGTCAATCTCTGCTCTGCTAACCAATGTCGGAGTAGGGCATCTACTTCATCAACAGACATTTGCCAAAGCGTTGCTGCTGTTTGTGCTGTAAATGCAGCATTTTTAGCTAAAATTCCTAACCAAGCAAACAACTGCTCATGGTCTATAACAGGTTGCGGATTGTTGGCTGCTAAATTTGTAGGGGAATCCTTGCTATCCAACGCTGTTTGCACCTGGATACCATCAATAGGATGGTTTGATTCTTTTGAGAATCTACCAGGGAATTGAGGAGTAAGAAGGGTGTCTGAACGAATCACATTGGTGACACTGAGTTCGGAGAGCAAAACTTAGTATTCCCAATGGTTCTAGGTAACAGGACAATTACGCTTCAATTCAATCTACGACAAATTGTTTCTAACTCTATTTTCCATAACAAAGAGAACAGACTCATAGCCGTAATCGATTCAAGAAGAAAAGCAAAAAACCAATTTGGCAGGTAAAAAGCAGCCCATAGGATTTAACTACAAAGTTTATATCCAAACTATTGACCACACTAAAACTCCCCATACTGATGATGGCAATCCCAATCAGTAGCAACTGTTTTTTTGAGCGAGTAGATATCATCAGATACATTTCATTTAAAGTTTGAGTATTGAGACTCACTGATATATTTTAGAAAGTCTTCAAGAAGGCAGGCCCTGATTACTGGGGATAGCCAATAAATAGTAAACGTACAAAGTAATATCCTAGATAAATTCCTATACCCAAAAACTGAATTTTCTTTTGGTTTAGGAGTCGAGAATATACTGTAGATTGTTTTTCTCGCATGACTAGCTCAAAGGTGATATGCATGACGATGCCAGCGCAGATAAAAAACAGAATAGGGCCAAAACAATGGGAGTTTGTTGCCTGCAGCCAATGACCTTGCCCAATCGCCATAAATGATCTGGTCATTCCACAGGTAGGGCATGGAAAACCTGTGACATAACGTATTGGACAAGTTAGGGGGAGTCTATATCCGTGAGCATACGTAAACGCTCCCAACAATGGGGCGCAGAAAATCCCTAAGATTCCCTGTCTTAGGCGAGTATCTTGAGTAGATAATCTAGAATGGTTGCTAGACATTCGATCTATACCTATTCGCTAAAAAGCTTCAGCTTTAAAACCAACCCTTCTTACCGGTCAAATAGGTTCTGAGGAATTCGTCATCTGTCTTTGTCAAATACATAATTCCCTCGATTAAGCCAATAATTCCCATTACAGGCGCAGCAATGCCACAGGTTAGCAGCGAGACCAAAAGCATAATCAACCCTTCCGTTGTATAGCCCAATACAAACTTATGAACGCCCAACGCCCCTAGTAAGATGCCACAAATTCCTGCTGCGATCTTTTTACCATTAGCCTCAGCTATCGCATTTGTCATTTCAAACCTCATGCACATTATTTACTTTTAAGAGCCCAAAATAGGATATAAGACTGATGACTTTCATCTTCATAAATTTTGGGTGATTGATGAGTTAGATGATCAATCTTCAAGAAAGACCCATTTCAGTATGGACAAGTACGCAAGTAAACTTGCTTCTTTGCAAAAAGTATTTCTAGAAGATAGACAAACTCAACCTTAAACAGAGATGCTATAAAGTATCTGGGAAATACCACCAAATGAGAGAGATAGGTAAATGGGTGGATACACTAAAGACCTACCTCTTTACCATTGTTGTAATGTTTGACTGCTAGATTTAGATCAATCTGGCAATGCTCATAGTGAAATTTGTAGACTGCACTTTTGATCACACCTCATGCAAATCCATCGACTTCCTGCTTTTTCAGATAACTATATTTTTGTTCTCCACGAACCTGAGCAAAATATCGCCGCAGTGGTTGACCCGGCCGATCCCAAGCCAGTTCTGGATAAATTACAGTCCTTGGGCGCTGAACTCATCGCGATTTTCAACACCCATCATCATTCCGATCACGTGGGGGGTAATCGTAAACTCCTGCAAGTATTTCCGAATGCCGTTGTGTATGGAGGCGAACAAGATCGGGGTCGGATACCGGGACAGCAACATTTCCTGAAAGAAGGGGATCGGGTTGAGTTTTGTGGTCGCACTGCCGGAATTTTCTTCGTTCCTGGCCATACCCGCGCCCACATCGCCTATTACTTCCCTCCTGTTGCAGATGATCCAGGAGAACTGTTTTGTGGTGACACCCTATTCGCCGGGGGCTGTGGCCGCTTATTTGAAGGCACACCGTCGCAGATGGTGACCTCCTTGAGCAAGTTTCGAGCCTTGCCGGAGCAAACCCGAGTTTGGTGTGCCCATGAGTACACACTCCAGAATTTGAAGTTTGCCCTCACTGTTGATCCAGAGAACTTAGATCTCCAAGCAAGATATACACAAGTGCAAGCAGCCCGAACTCAATCTCAGCCCACTATCCCTTCTGATATTGGCACAGAAAAACAAACCAACCCCTTTCTGCGTTGGGATCAGTCGGATTTAATCAGGGCGACGAAGAGTAATGACCCGGTTCAGTGTTTTGCCCGGTTGCGAGGCATGAAAGATCAATTTTAATTGAGGGCGTTAACTTAGAGCATTCAGGCCGCAAGCTGCCACGGCTAGAAGAGCGACACAGGTATAAAAGGTGGAAACCACACGCACTTCGGGCCAACCAGACTGCTCGAAGTGATGGTGAATGGGGGACATTTTGAACAGACGTTTGCCGACGCCATCAGGGCCTTTAGTGGCCTTGTAGTAACTCACCTGAGCAATGACAGAGAGGGATTCGACTAGAAACAATCCGCTCAAAATCAGCAGCGCCCAGAGGGTATTCGTCAGTAGGCCAACCGCTGCCAAAGCTGCTCCTAAGGCCAAGGATCCGGTATCCCCCATAAAGACCTGGGCAGGATTATGGTTATGGGCCAAAAAACCTAGGCAGCTTCCTGATAGGCAGGCACAGAAAATCATCAGTCCTGGCGAGGTAGGCGCGACCACTAGAGCAAGTCCTAAGGCTGCGATCGCACTGGTCCCTGCGGCTAAGCCATCCATACCATCGGTCAAATTCACAGCATTGCTTTCAGCCGCGACGACAAAGGTCGATATCGCCAAAAACAGGATACCAACCGGAATGGCAAGCCCAAAGGGTAAAGCTAAAAAATTCATCTCTGGGTGAGTCAAGAACAGCCATAAGCCAAATAGGAGGCCACCACCCAGTTCAATCCCCAACCTCAGGCGGGCAGAAATTCCCTTATTGGATTTTTTACGGAGGACTTGCCAATCATCAACCCAGCCTACCAATCCCAAACAGAGCGTTAATAGGGTGGCAGCTATTACATTAATAAGGTCTTGGCTGGCCGCAAAAGCTACCCATCCAACACTCAAAACCAAGGCAACCGGCATAAAGAAAATGCCACCCATAGTGGGGGTGCCCGCTTTCTTCAAATGGCTTTGGGGACCATCTTCTTGAATAACTTGTCCCGTTTTTAGCGATCTGAGCAGGGGAACAGCCCAGATTCCCAATAGGGCAGCTATAAGGGTACTGATCCATAGCGGTGCCATGATCGACAGCGCCGGATTATTGATCCGGTTCGAGCTGATGTCTGTAACGACAGCTACCCCACTGAGACCCGCCAGCAATAACCAGTACAAATTTCTGCCCGACCCAGACCGGGTCGACTCAGGGCTCTTATTCGCAAGGACCATGGTTGCCTATCTAATCCTCATCTTCATCAAAGCTATCGTCATTTCCCATGAGGGCGTTAATTTCTTCGCTATCCTCTTCTTCTTCCAAGACCGTTTTAGCCTTTTCCACCTTTTCTCGATCCATCAGCCGCCCCGAGCCTTCTAGCCATCCCAGGATGGATGCATCGTTTCGGGACTCCATGATCGGAGCTTTCTGTTCGCGAGGTTGTTCACGGAGGGATGGATTTTCCATTGTTCTTTGCAGATGAAGATTATTGACGTTGCGGTGATGCCGCTTCTTATCTTACTCAGATAATGGAGATTTCGCACTCCTCAAGCATAAACCTAGATTTCTCACAAGCTGTTTTCAAGGAGCCGAATTAGCAAAAAACAGGGTTGATCTAATCCCAGATCAGTAATGAAAGGGACTGCAACGAGTGCATCTGCTCTAGTGAAGGAAAAATAGCCGAGTACTCCTCGGTTGTCATTGGAAGTTGTGCTCAACGACCACAGCCAAGCCAAGGTCATCATTCTTTTGTTCACTCACTATTTAATTGTGTCTGAGCATCATTTCTTGCATAGGATGTTTTGAATTGTTGCTTCGAATCCGGATGAGTTGATCACGGTCGTCAGCCTGCGATACGACTATCCGTTTGACTGAATCAGAATGCGTTTGCTGGAAAGCCCGCTCCTTCAAGTACGTTCTCTCGCTTGATCAAAGTCTGCGCGAGATTTGCGGATTCCGGCCTGGTTGTCCTCAGCCCAGCACCCCAAAACGTCAACTGCCCCATGTAGAGAAACACCTCGCTGCGTTAGCGCATATTCCACCTGCGGCGGCGACGTATCAAGGATTGTTCGACTTACAAGGCCATCGCGTTCCAGTCGTCGTAACGTGACGGCCAGCATACGAGGAGAAATGCCTTCAATCTCGCGACACAGTGCATTGAAACGCCATGGTTGACGCTTCAGTTTCAAGATAACCAGCACTGTCCAGGCATCTCCTATGCGATCGAGAACATCTCGAATGGGGCAGTCATAGTCAATGTCACGCGGTGCAGGCATCGCTTCCCTCCAGGTAAGTAGGTGACGTCAGAATGCGTATTTTCAACTTAAAGCGCCTCTGCTAACTTATCAACAGTAACCTACTACTTAAAGAGAACTTGATATGAATATTCTACTCATTGGTGCCAGCGGTATGATCGGCAGCCGGATTCTGAAAGAAGCCCTATCACGAGGGCACAGCGTTGTGGCAGGGACCCGCAACCCGGAGAAAATTGAGGCATCTAGTGGCGTTGAAGCCATCACTTTAGATGTGAATGATGCCAACGCCGTTGCCGATCAAGCCGCGCACGCAGATGTGATCGTGTCCGCCGTCAGTCCCCGCAATAGCGGCGATCCATACAAGGATGCACATAATTTCGCTGAATCGTTAATCAAAGTCCAGCGCGAGACCGGCAAGCGGGTTGTGATGGTGGGCGGCGGTGGCACGCTGCATCATCCGGACGGAAGTCCTGTTGCACCCACGGTAATGGAGGCTTATCGGGACGAAGCGAAGGCCATACGCAAGGTTTACGGTCTGTTGGTGTCGGAAGATGTTGATTTCACGTTTCTGGCACCGTCCGGCATAATCATGCCTGGGGAGCGGACGGGAGCTTTTCGGATTGGCGGACGCGTTGTGCTGATTGACAATCAGGGTAAGAGCGAGATTAGTGCCGAAGATTATGCGATCGCGCTGATCGATGAAGTTGAGACACCGAAGCATTTCAGGACTGTCTTCACAGTAGGCTATTAGGCTCCCAAAGATTACTTGTAGAAATCTCCTTAGATTGCACCGCACGTAACTGTTTCTATACAGAGTTTCCAGCGATCTCCTGAGTTGTGAACCATGTGCGTACAACCCTCCATAAAATCTACAAAATCATCAGATGTAATGCGATCAACCGAGGTCGCAGAGCCGAGTAACTTTGAAATGGATACTCACTGACAACGACCCGGTCATCATTTGCCTAAACCCTTTTAATCCACTCACGGAGTTTTTATCATGGCTATTACCCAGGGCATTCACCATCTTGGTCTTACCGTCCCCAATATCGACGCAACAAGAGACTTCTTTGTCAATGTGTTGGAATTCAAGCAAGTGGGTGAAAAACCTGACTACCCTGCCTATTTTTTGTCCGATGGCACAACACTCTTGACGCTCTGGCAGACAACCGACTCAGAAAAGGCAACGCCCTTCAATCGACAAACGAATGTGGGTCTCCATCACTTTGCCTTCAAGGTGGACGGTGTGGAAACCCTCAAGGCTGTCTATGAAAAGCTTAAAAATACAGAGAATGTAGAGATTGAATTTGCCCCAGAACTCTTGGGCAAAGGGCCGATTCAGCACATGATTTTTTCCATACCTGGGGGCACTCGGATGGAGTTAATTGCTTCAGCCAGTTAAACCCAGTGCTGTTGCTGATTCAAGGGATGAATTGATTCTGTAAAACGCACGATTTGCCGAGGTTTTATAGATAACCTCATACGCGAGATCAGCAGCGCCAATTGTGAAAATATTTTAGGAGCCTCTTACACTATGGCAATTCCCGGTTGGCAAAAAAAAGAATCTCCCTTCCATAGCGGAGAACGCGCTATCCAAATAAAGCTAGGGCATCCAGAAATGGAGGCCGCAGGACGACGGGGCTTCCGTGACTTCCTTCCAGAACAGCATCAAACATTCTTTGCTCAAATTCCCTATGTTCTAGTCGGCACCGTCGATGCTAAAGGGAATCCTTGGGCATCTATCCTACTGGGTGAACCCGGATTTATGGTCGCGTCGAGCGATCGCACATTGCATATTAAGACTCAGCCCCTCTTCGGGGATCCATTGGTCCATCATCTTGCTGAGGGCAGCGATATCGGCTTTCTCGGGATTGAGCTCCACACTCGCCGTCGCAATCGCGTCAACGGTGTGGTCAGTGCAATTTCTCCAAAAGGCTTTGACGTGCAAGTTAGTCAATCCTATGGCAACTGTCCCAAATATATTCAGGCTCGCCAGTTTGACCTGCAATCATTCAATCCGACCAAGTCTAAACCTATTCACACGTTAACGAAGTTAGGAGAAACAGAGCACGCTGCGATCGCGGCTGCCGACACCTTTTTCATTGCTACCGCATATTTGGATGCCTCTGCTGGGGTCGCCAAAGGGGTTGATGTGTCCCACCGAGGTGGCAAACCCGGCTTTGTACATACCGATGACAATACTGTGACTATTCCAGACTACTCTGGCAACAATATCTTTAACACCTTTGGCAATATCGAAATGAATCCCCGTGCTGGGTTACTCTTCATCGACTTTGAGACTGGCGATTTGTTGTATCTCACTGGACGCGCAGAAGTGATTTGGGATGGCAGCCCCGAAGTCAGGGAGTATGAGGGGGCTGAGCGATTACTCAAATGTCATGTTGAACAAGGGGTCTGGGTAAAGGGTAGCATTCCCGCGAATTGGTCAGCTCCAGAATTCTCTCCTTTCTTAGAAGGAATAGGCTCATGAGGCTAATACTGCACAGAAGTGGACGATTTATAAATTCTGGCTCCGTTTGGATGTTCTATTTTCGACAACATTAGAGTAAACAAGAAGAAAGCACTACAAATAGTAGCTCCTTACACCGTGCAGTTCGTTGGCACTGCAACGGTACTTTTGAAGTATGGACATCTGTTACCGATCCAGCCTTTGATCCAGCGGGTGGCACCTGTTTCTGCTTGCAATCAATGAAGACGAATAAAACGCCATCATGGCATCAAGATTCTAATTCAGCAAGCTCTAGCCAGCGTTCAGTGGCTGTCTCAATTTCGGCTTCCAGAATAGCTAACTCAGCGGAGAGCTTCTGTACGACTGAGACATCACTCGGCGGCGAACCATATAAAGTTTTCTCTAATTTAGCTTTCTTGGTTTCTAGCTCAGGAATCTGATGCTCAAGACTGGTAAACTCTCGACGCTCGTAATTAGAAAGGCGACGAGAGCGCTGGGAAGTTTGGGTAGGGCTGGGGTCAGGAATGTCTTGAGGTGCTTTGGCCGTCGAGGTATTGGTTTTGGACGGTGAGTGCTCGGTTGCAACTGCTTCAGCCTGTTTGATGTCTAAATAAATGGAATAATTGCCTGGATAACGGCGTACGTGGCTATCTTCTAACGCAAAGATGTAATCTACGGTCCGATCTAGAAAATAGCGATCGTGGGAAACGACGATCACACAGCCGTTAAAGTCTTCCAGATAGTCTTCTAACACTGCCAGGGTTTGCACATCCAAATCATTGGTTGGTTCGTCCATGATCAGTACATTTGGCGCACCCATGAGTACCCGCAGTAAAAATAGTCGTCGTTTCTCTCCCCCAGACAGCTTATAAATAGGAGCATACTGCTGATTCCCAGGAAACAGAAATCGCTCTAGCATTTGTGAAGCAGAAATCTGGCTACCATCGGCGGTTTTGATAAACTCTCCCACATCTTTGATATAGTCGATGACCCGCTGGTCCTGATTGACCGCCTCTAATAGCGCTTCAGAATGTTGATCAAAATAACCAATATGGATAGTGGTCCCAATCTCCACCTCACCCATATCTGGCTCGACCCGACCCGTAATAATGTTCATCAATGTGGATTTGCCGGTGCCATTACCACCAATAATGCCAATGCGATCGATGGGACTAAACTCGTAGGAAAAATCTTGGATTAAAGTCCGGTCATGATAACTTTTAGAAATATGGGTAAGTTCAATCACCTTTTTACCGATACGGCGGCCGGGGGTATCAATTGCAACTTTGCTCTGTCCTTCTTTAAAAGTCTGATCTTGCATAGCATGGATGCGATCGATGCGAGCTTGCTGCTTAGTACTACGGGCTTTAGGGCCGCGCTTCAACCATTCCAGTTCTCGTCGAAGGATGCCCTGATGCTTGCGTTGACTTTTAGCAGCAGCCGTTTCCGCGAGGGCTTTTTTCTCTAGATAATAGGAATAGTTCCCCGCGTAGGTGTATAAATCACCGCGATCGATTTCCAAAATTCGGTTGGTGACTTGATCAAGAAAGTAGCGATCGTGGGTAATTAGCAGCAGTGCTCCACGGTAGCGTCCTAGGTAACTCTGCAACCATTCCACGGATTCGGCATCCAAATGGTTGGTTGGCTCATCCATCAGCAGCAGATCGGGTGCAGCGAGTAGGGCTGTGGCTAAGGCAATCCGCTTCCGATATCCGCCGGAGAGGTCCCCAACTTTGGCCTCAATATCCGTAATCCCCAATTTGCTCAAAATGATTTTGGCATTGGTTTCTAACTCCCAAGCCCCCGTCGTCTCCATTTGGGCTGATACGCCTGCCAGCTTGGCCATCAGAGTCTCTAACTCCTCCCCTTCGACTTGAGACATGCGATGGGATAAGTCTTCGTAAGTGCGGACGAGTTTCATTTGGTCACTGCTATCCTTGAATACTTGTTCAAGAACGGTGCGGTGATCATCAAGATCTGGCTGTTGCGGCAGATAAACAATATTGGCCCCAGTAGAGACTTGCCTTTGACCACCATCAATGGACTCAATGCCAGCAATCATCTTCAGGACTGTAGATTTGCCCGAACCGTTGACACCAATAAGACCGATTTTGTCATCGGGTTCAATGCTGAAGCTAGCGGACCGCAGAATTTCCTTGATGCCGAAATCTTTGCGAATGGCTTGTAGCGTTACAATGCTCATCTGATTCGTGTTGAGACAAATAAGGGGAATTTCCCATTCTAAGGACACCATCCCGGAGTGGCAAACACTCCAATTGTAGGAGGTTAAGCAAAGTTGTGAAGGAGTCGATAGTTGAGGACAGGACGATAGACTTTTTTCTCGGCTGTGCCATTTGGGCATATAAAGGCTGGCTCGGAGACTTTTTCCCTAGGGGTAGTGCTGCCAGCGATTTCCTGAAGCTCTATGCCCAAAGAATGACCGCTGTGGAGGTCAATGCCACCTTTTATTCCACACCTAAACCAGAAACAGTCTGCCGTTGGGCTGCCCAAACCCCAGAGACCTTCCAGTTTTGTCCCAAGTTCCCTCAAGTCGTCACCCATTCTGGGCCATTACAGCCCCACCTCCAGACCGCAATCGATTTTATGCAACTGATGCAAGGCTTAGGCCTGCGGCTTGGCCCAATATTTGCCCAGCTCCCGCCCAGTTATAGCCCTCAAAATTTCTCAGACTTAGCCAGCTTCTTAAAGGACATCCATTCAGATGTGCCTTTGGCCTTGGAGGTGCGACATCCGCAATGGTTTCAGTCCCCCCACGCTGAAAAACTGAATGAACTGTTGACCTCGTTACAAATCGGTCGAGTCTTGCTAGATTCTAGGCCCATCTACCAAGGGTCCGACGATCCACAAGCCCAGTCTCAACGACGCAAACCGAAATTGCCTCTAGCCCCCACCGTTACAGCACCTTTTACAGTGATCCGCTATATTAGCCATCCCTGTTGGGAATTAAATGACTCCTTTCTGATAGATTGGGCGCAAACCCTCAAGCAACGGTTGGCACAAGGCACTCGCACCTATTTCTTTGTTCATTGTCCAGTCGAAGCGTATTCACCTAGAACAGCCCACGCCTTTCAGCATCTCTTGCAAGACCAGACTGCTATACCAGAGCTGCCCTGGGACCGAATCGTTGCCCCCCCACTCAACTCAGTTTATTTTGAGATCACTAACTTTGATTCATCCTCATGCTTGATCACCAAGCCCATTTGCTTTGAATGATTTCAATTCAGTACTGAGTGGTAAAGGGACTCAATGATGTCTCTTTACCCTTCTATTAGCATCCGGACACCCATCCTATGATTGGGGAAGTTGCGGCTGTCAGTGCTGCCTTTTTATGGGCTGTAGCCTCTGTTATTTATGCAACCCTCGGTCGGCAAGTTCCCGCTTTAGCCCTCAATTTAGGCAAAGGCGTTATTGCCATCGTCCTTTTGATCGTCACCATTTGGGCTCAGGGACTGATGGCCCCGCAGCTAGTCGCCAGAGATAGCCTGTTATTACTATTGAGCGGTGCCATTGGCATCGGCTTTGGCGATACCGTTTACCTAGAAGCATTGCGATATTTGGGTGCTCGCCGGACATTGTTGCTAGGAACCTTAGCGCCCCCAATCGCAGCTTGCTTTGCACTGTGGTTTTTGCAGGAACGGCTATCAAGTGTAGCTTGGTTGGGAATTAGCGTCACCATTATGGGGATTATCTGGGTGATTAGTGAGCGGGTCACGAATCCCAAACAGAAATCAACTCCCCAATGGCAAGGCTTGTTGTATGGCTTGCTGGCATCACTGGCACAAGCTATCGGCGCGATCCTCTCTCGGGCTGCCTTAGACAATACTGCCATGAGTCCACAATGGGGAGCGCTGCTTAGACTGATCGCGGGTGTGATAGTGGTTTCAGGATGGGGACTGCTACGGCGGCAAATGCAAGCTTGGTGGCAATCCCTAAACACAACTGATGTTCTTCTGCGGTTATGTGCGGCTGCATTTGCAGGCACATATTTAGGGATTTGGCTCCAACAATTATCCCTCAAGTACACCGTTACAGGCATCTCTCAAACTTTAAATGCCACCAGCCCACTGTTTGTTTTGCCCATCGCTATTCTACGGGGAGAACAAGTGAGTAATCGAGCCTGGTTAGGAGCCGTAATTGCTGTTGTAGGCGTGGGTTTGTTATTAGCTCAAACTTAAAAATAGTGTTTCCAGCTGGTATCTAAAAATATTTTCATCCTTAACGTTAAAATATTTTTTGTTGCTGAGAAAAATTAAAAATGCTTGTTTTTGACAGACAGAAGGCGATTTTACCAAATCCTAAAGCTTTAAAACCAACCTAATTACAACTTCTTACGTAGGTGAGCAATCATAGACAAAAATTGCGGCGATGAGTCGTATTTGCAACTACCGAAATTTTCACAATATTGTGGCAAAGTTATACACAAATTAGACAACTTATATGTCTACATAAACCTAATCGCAAACATGGGCTTGTCATACTCGTGGTGGGAATATCTCAAACACTATCAACACCAGCATTTTCCTGGGAGAATCCATCCATGCATGTCCATCAACAGCAGCAGACTCCCTACTTGCCCAGTTCTAGACGGTGGGTATGGTCAATCGCTTTGACTCTAGGCATGAGCTTAGTAGCTGTACCCAGCCTAGCCAGACCTTTGCCCTCTCAATCAGTAGCCTCCTCTTCTTCAAGCTTCACCCTGGCAGCCCAGTCCAATACAGTGGCCCAGATGGAAGACCAAGTTTGGCAACAGATCAATCAGCAACGTCAACACCATGGCCTACCGCCGTTACGACTCAATCGTCAGCTTTCTTTAGTAGCCCGTTCCCATAGCCAACAAATGGCGAATCAAAACTTTTATGGCCATGTCGATCCCCAAGGTCGTAATCATCGGGGTCGGGTAGAAGCATCAGGCATGAACGCTTACCTGATTGGTGAAAATCTAATGAAGTGTATCCGCGCCAACGACCCAGCAGGCCTCTCCGTTCAGAGCTGGATGCGTAGTCCTGCTCACCGCAAGAATATCTTGTTATCTGAGATGCAAGAAACAGGAGTGGGGATTTGGCGACAGGGCCAAACTTACTATGTCACCCAAATCTATATGGAACCCAAGTAAATAACCCTGAGGACACTACTGAATTGAGGTATGGTAAAAAGCTAAATGGCTCATAGAATGCCCTAAATGCCAGTCCCGACATAGCCACAAGCATGGCAAGGATTAAGGCAAACAGAACCACATTATATAGACGTCAATTGAGCACCAGCTCACAAACACATCAAGACTACAGTGTCGTCGTTCGCAAGATTTGCCTAAAGATAGATGCACGTCAACGACACAGTGGCTTCCAAGCCATTAAGTATGTGACGGATATCCACCGTGAAATTGTCATCAATTGAGTCAAAATAAAGGTTGCAGACTACAGCAGAAGTAAAGTTGAGTTTATCTCGAACTCAGGGAACCTAGAGGATTTAGCACGGAAATCAGCAAGCATTCCAATTACGTCTCAATCCATGATTTTGAGTTAATTTCCGTAGTGTCGCCATCCACATGTCAGGTGGATCGCAATAGCGCTCAATCTGAACGATTTGGTAATGACTTGGGCTACCTAGCCCAGATATCTCGATATAATCGCCAGGGGCCACATCATTTTTCTGGGTCGTCATATAAAAAGTACTTTGGTCTGGTGCAGCCTCAAGCACAAATTGATCATTCAAATCTTGCCATAGATATTGATGCCATTTTTTTTCAGTGGAGAGAAATTGCTCAAGATAGGTATAACTGCGTTTGATCAAAACATTGAATGCCAGTTGAAAAGGGTGGATGCTCATGGAAATCTCCATCGAAAATCGCTCAGCGGTAGAAGGAAAGCTAGCTATATCCTTGATGGTAGTGTTTTAGCTAGCTTCGCCAGTCTTAGAGATGTAATACATGTTCTAGTAAAGATTTTTAACTTACCATCGAGTGTTTACTAGTACAGCTTATACATGGATTGTAGACAGCTCATGTGAAAAACTAGTGAATACTAATATACGCAATTAATGGATACTGATACATATAAGTCCTAGTTGTACTACCATAAGTAATAGATTCTTATTATTATTCAATAAAAGTTATATTAAATAATCCTGGCTTAGATATATAAAAAGCATTTCCTGAAGAAAAGAATTCACTTGGCATCAGCTGTAAGTTACAGACAAAACAGCAGCGAGTGATTCATGGTCAATACGGCCCAATTCGAATTCAACAGACTCTCTCTGACCTAGTTGGCCAGCAAGTATATGGCATTGTCCAAGACTATGCCGACCTAAATGAGCACGATTTTCTGCGCCACGAGCCGTTGTTTGACATTGCAGTGGGTCAGAATAGATGTCATCGATAATCTTGCCCATGGTCAGCAGGACCAAGTCTTCTGCAATCGCAAGCAACTACATCATTCTGGAACACTTAACAAATGTAGATTCTGCATAAGTGCTCTTTAGCCCCAGAATGGGGAAGTACTTTAGATCGAATGACCTACATCAAATCTCATAACTCTCTGAATGATACATTACCCTGCAAATGCCTCGAATGGATTGATGAGTGAAAATTGTGTTTGATTCAGGATTTTTCGGCTAGACGTGTGAGATGGACTAGATTCAGAAGGATTACAATTCACTCAGACGATGCTGCATTCACTCTGCTAAGGATCCCCTAATTTTCATGACTGATGTCCCTGTTTCTCGCCTTCGCAATTTTTCTATTATTGCCCATATTGATCATGGTAAATCAACCTTAGCCGATCGCCTGTTGCAAACCACTGGCACTGTGGCAGATCGCGAGATGAAAGAGCAGTTCCTCGATAATATGGAGTTGGAGCGAGAGCGGGGCATCACCATCAAGCTGCAGGCAGCACGGATGGCCTATAAAGCCTCTGATCAGCAAGATTATGTCCTCAACTTAATTGATACTCCTGGCCATGTAGATTTTTCCTACGAAGTTTCTCGGTCACTAGCGGCTTGTGAAGGGGCACTGTTAGTCGTCGATGCATCCCAAGGAGTAGAAGCCCAAACCCTAGCGAATGTTTATTTAGCGATTGAGCATGACCTAGAGATTATCCCGGTTCTCAACAAAATCGATCTACCAGGTGCAGAGCCAGAACGGGTCAAACAAGAAATTGAAGAAATCGTGGGTTTGGACTGTAGTGGGGCTATTCTAGCTTCAGCAAAGACAGGGATTGGCATTGAGGACATCTTGGAATCGATTGTGCACTTGGTACCACCGCCCCAGGATACTACCCAGGATCCTTTGCGGGCTCTGATCTTCGACAGCTACTACGATTTATATCGCGGCGTTGTGGTTTACTTTCGAGTCATGGATGGCACGGTCAAGAAAGGCGATCGCGTCCGCTTAATGGCCTCAGGCAAAGAATATGATATTGATGAATTAGGCGTTTTATCACCTACCCAAGTGCAAGTGAATGAACTCCATGCCGGAGAGGTAGGGTACTTTGCCGCAGCGATCAAAGCGGTTGAAGATGCCCGCGTTGGTGACACCATTACCCAAGCTAAAGCCAAAGCAACCGAGCCTCTACCAGGGTATGTGGAAGCTAAACCCATGGTATTTTGCGGCATGTTTCCCATTGACGCTGATCAATTTCCTGATCTCCGGGATGCCCTCGAACGTCTCAAGCTCAATGATGCAGCCCTCAACTATGAACCAGAGACCTCCAGTGCGATGGGTTTTGGCTTTCGATGCGGCTTCCTGGGCCTGTTGCATATGGAAATTGTGCAGGAACGGCTGGAGCGTGAATACAACTTGGATTTAATTATTACGGCCCCCTCAGTCGTCTATCGAGTGACATCGATCAAAGGTGAAACCTTACTGATCGATAATCCCAGCAACCTGCCGGATCCCCAACATCGAGAAAAGATGGAGGAACCCTTTGTTCAGGTGGATATGATCACACCTGAGGAGTTTGTCGGGACGTTGATGGAGCTAGGGCAAAGTCGCCGTGGCACCTTTAAGGATATGAAGTATCTCACTCCAGGGCGTACGACGTTGGTGTACGAGCTGCCGTTAGCGGAAGTGGTCACTGATTTCTTTGATCAAATGAAGTCGAGATCGCGCGGCTACGCCAGCATGGAGTACCAACTGATTGGCTATCGCGAAAATCCATTAGTCAAAATGGATATTTTGATCAATACCGATCCGGTAGATTCTCTAGCCGCCATTGTCCATCGAGATAAAGCCTATTACACGGGTCGGGCCTTAGTCAGTAAGCTCAAAGAGCTGATTCCTCGCCATCAGTTTAAGATTCCGATCCAAGCTGCGATCGGGTCTAAGGTGATTGCGAGTGAAAGTATTCCAGCCTTGCGGAAAGACGTATTAGCAAAGTGCTATGGCGGCGATGTTTCCCGCAAACGCAAGTTATTGGAAAAACAAAAAGCAGGTAAGAAGCGCATGAAGTCAGTTGGTCGCGTGGATGTTCCCCAAGAAGCCTTCATGGCAGTCTTACGCATTACCGAAGATTAGAGTCGCCAGAGGCGAAGATTAGAAAAGCCCCTAGCAAAAATTTCCTAGGGGCAGCTATGGCTTATCAACTTACTCAGGATGCCCATATTGAAGTATCTGTGGAGCGTTTTAACAGAAAATCTCTGACCACTAATATCAAATAAAATTAGTATTAGCCCTCGCTCTTGCAAAATTTACTTTAAAACATAAGATATTCATACTCAGGGATATTGAGCCTATCTTTGAAACCATGCCGTCAGCGCGACTGCCAAGGCATCAGCAGCATCATCAGGCCGAGGTAGAAAATCTAAACTCAACTCTCTCGCAACTGCTTCTTGGACAGCATGTTTATCTGCGGCTCCATATCCTGTCAGAGCCAGCTTAATTTGGGCTGGAGTGTATTCGATAATGGGAAGTTGATGTTGGGCGAGAACTAACAAAATAACCCCCCGGGCTTGGGCAACGAGGATGGTGTTGCCCATGCGGTAGAAGAATAGCTTTTCTAGAGCAACTAGATCAGGTTTGTGGGTGATTACAACTTGATGCAAGTCATCATAAATAGTCTGCAATCGTTTACCAATATCAGTTTTGGCAGGTGTTTGAATGATTCCGTAATCAAGAAGTTCCAGACTATTGCTATCGGTACGAATAGCCCCGAAGCCAAGAGAAGCCAAGCCTGGATCTAGGCCCAATATAAGTTGCGTCACTATTGGTACAAAAATCTTTATGCATGAAGTACTAAGTTAGACTAATGTCTGTGAGTTCTACAGATGTAGTGTTTCTATCGTATTAGGCTGGAGACATTAGCTAGGATTCTTATAATAGTAAAGCGTTATCGACTAGTTCAGCGTTAGTATCCTGCAAGATAGGTCGGCACTCTATCTGTTTTATCCCATATTCACCCTAAAACCCCATTGAAACCGGAATGACTATCCAGATTTATTCAAACCTTGCATCTGAGTGGACTCCCTTCATTGCTGGATTTTTTCTGCCTATAGATGGTCTATTTTCTACCCAAGGTGTCATGGTCATGCTGTTGGCAGCCTATGCTGGGGCGATGTGGATGTTTCTCTCTAGTGCTCCCAAGGTTCATACTTTAATGGTGTCGGATTTGGAAACAGCCCGCCAGTTTTTTGAAGGAGAGTTACAGCTTCGAGCCGCAGAAGTTCCCCTTCATTACTATTACAACTATGAGCAAACCTTAGGATTGTCAGGTATTGATCCACTGTACATGGCTGCTGACCTAGGACGACCTGCCATGCAACAACTGAGTGGCACAGATGGTTTTTGGTACCAACTTAAGAAGAACGTCCAACTTCACGTAATTGGAGGCGCCAGTATTGGCGAAAAAAATCGCCAGCGCCATGTCTGCTTCGAACATGATTGTTTAGAGCAAATTTTGATGAAAGTGCAAACTCGCTACGTGAAATATAAAATCCGGCGAGAAAAGCCACTAAACTTCTTAGTGAAGACCTACGAAGGTTGTGTGATCGAATTTGCTGAAGTTTCCAATTAGGCGCAAGTAATGTCTTTCTCCTGGCAATCCGTCAAATCGTACCAAGATATCCTGTATCACAAAGCCGACGGCATTGCCAAAATTACCATCAACCGCCCCCACAAACGCAATGCTTTCCGTCCTCAAACGGTGGTTGAGCTTTACGATGCCCTCATTGATGCTCGTGAAGATCCTACGCTAGGCGTCATTTTATTAACAGGAGCTGGACCCCATACAGACGGTAAATACGCATTTTGCTCAGGCGGCGATCAAAGTATTAGAGGGGATGCTGGTTATATTGGGGACGATGGCGTTCCTCGCCTGAATGTCTTAGATTTGCAAAGATTAATTCGATCACTTCCCAAAGTTGTAATTGCCCTAGTTGCTGGCTATGCAATTGGTGGGGGACATGTCCTCCACTTAATTTGTGATTTAACAATTGCCGCTGATAATGCTGTCTTTGGCCAGACAGGTCCGAAGGTCGGCAGTTTCGATGGGGGCTTTGGGGCTAGCTATTTGGCACGAGTCGTGGGCCAAAAGAAAGCGCGAGAAATATGGTTTCTGTGCAGGCAATATGATGCTCAAGCTGCCTTATCTATGGGTTTAGTCAATACCGTTGTACCGATTGCTGAGTTAGAAGCAGAAGGCATTCAGTGGGCGCAAGAAATCTTGCAGAAAAGTCCACTGGCCATTCGTTGCCTCAAAGCAGCCTTCAATGCCGATTGTGATGGTCAGGCTGGCTTACAAGAATTAGCAGGGAATGCCACTTTGTTGTTCTATATGAATCAGGAAAGTGTAGAAGGAAAAAATGCGTTCCTGGAAAAACGCGATCCAGACTTCCGTCAGTTTCCTTGGCGACCGTGAGTGTTTTGCATGGGTTGTCAAGTTTTGCTTCATTCCATTATCGCTATCTTTTGCTGGCAGACATGAGTCTGGATAAGTAAAGGGGAGCATGCAGTACATGCTCCCCTTTACTTAAAATGGATTTGTTATCAACCTTGCGGTCAGGATAAATATTGAAAATTTCGAATCAAAAAGGCGAATCAGAACTAAATGAGGTTTATAGAGCCGGAGCCAGTACTCGTTGAGTAGGTGTGGTCTCAATATCGGAGGACACAATAGGCTTTGGTTGATGATGCATTGCCAACAATTCCATAGAAGAAGAAAAACTTGGGATCATCAAAGAGCATGCCTTCCACTCCCCACTAACTGGAGCCCCAAGCCGTTGACAATGGCCACCACGTCTTCCCTCAGGTGAGTAATGTTGACAGTAGTGACAAGCCAAGTTGGGAGAACTCAAAGTATTCATAGGGTGAGTTGAAAATCAGTAGTTTTAATGGACAGAATGGCTTCGCAATATTTGTTAATAATTTAGAAGCACTTTCCTAAATGAAATTGAGTGTTTTTGAATAGAGTATTAGTCTTATTTATATTAAGTTTCTTCGATTCAGGCTTTGGTCCATTAAATCGCTGATAAAACCTTTAACAGCAAGCTGTTAGGTGATCCCCAATGCTTAAGGCTGCATTCATATTTTCTTTAGGTTTGGCTTAAAGAACCCATAAAAACTTCGAAGCAAATATTATCAGAGCTAAATTCAGTGGTGTGGCCGATATTGCAAGACAGACTTCTAATCATTTCGTTTCAGAAAGTCAAACTAATACTAAGTCTAAATACTCATCCAATAACGACACCAAAAATGAGAACGACTTTAACTTAACCTTTATGTAGATTCGCAAAATTTATGGTGGGTTAGGCTACTCATTCTTATTAGATTGTGTAAAAACAAACATCGGGATTTTCAGGATCTGAATGAAAGGACTGCAAGAAAAAGTGATAAAAGTTGCGAGCTGGAATGTAAATTCTATTCGAACACGCCTAGATCATGTCTTGGACTGGTTGTATGTACAATCCATTGACGTTTTATGTCTACAAGAAACCAAGGTTATTGATGATGACTTTCCGCGAGCCCCATTTGTGGATGAAGGATATCAAGTCTATGTGTCAGGACAAAAAGCCTATAACGGTGTGGCATTCATTAGCCGAACTCAGTTGACGGAGGTTAATACAGGCTTTACACCTCTGCTAAAAGGTAATAACTCAACTCAACGGTTCGATCAGCAAAAGCGTCTTATTACTGGGATTATAGCCCCGGGTATCCGGATTTTGAATCTATACGTACCCAATGGATCAGAAGTAGAAAGCGAAAAGTACATCTATAAGTTAGAGTGGTTGGCCCTACTCCGTGACTATGTCCAAAAGCTATTATCTCTGAGCCCGCAACATCTCTTGATTTGCGGAGATTTTAATATTGCCCTTGAAGATCGTGATATTCACGATCCCTCTCATCGGGAAACTCATGTCATGTCTACAGATCAAGAACGACAAGCTTTGCAAAATGTATTGGCGCTAGGTTTGCAAGATGCGTTTCGCAAGTTTAATTCTAAGCCAGAGCAATTTAGTTGGTGGAATTACCGGACAGCCTCCTTTCAGCGAAATTTGGGCTGGCGGATCGATCACCATTACCTGACTCCAGCGTTATATGACTCGGCAAAGAGATGCACTATTGACGTTGCCCCTCGCCGCTTGCCAAAGCCCAGCGATCATGCACCCGTTATCGTAGAAATTGATACCCAAAATCTTTAGTTCTGGGGTTTGGGTCGAACAACAGAGATGGGAACTACGGGCAAGGTAACTCAATTCGTAACCAGGCTCCACCCATTTGGGGATGATTGTAGGCTTGAATGGTGCCACCGTGGGCCAAGACGATTTGCTGGGCGATCGCAAGCCCTAAACCACTCCCTCCTAGTGGAGGACGGCTATGAGTAGATCGTTGGTGATCTGGCTCAGATAACGTTAGGGAAGTTATTTGAGGTTGCGCTAAAGGAGGGCGGCGATCGCCACTAACCATTGCAGAACTTTCGATAACGGTATTAGGTCTCACTCTAGAAGGATCGGAACGATAGAAGCGCTTAAAGATATGGGGAAGTGCTTCCGGGGGAAATCCTGGACCCATATCAATGATATCGATACAGAGCCCTTGGTCGGCTTCATGATGGGGGGAAGACAGGTTGACTACCTCAACTTCCACGATGATAGGCTGATCAACCGGACTATACTTAATCGCATTATCCAAAAGGTTTAAAAAGACGCGATAGAGTCTATTCTTATCGACGTCTAAGGTAAACTCTTCAAGACCCTGATAATAAAGTGATAAATTTTGCTGCTGGGCCAGGGGCTCTAGATTGAGCCAAGCCTTATGAATCAAGCCGGGGACATTCTCCGCTTGTAATTTTAGGGTTTGAGACTGGTGAAATGTGATGCGGCTGAGTTCCAAGAGATCCTTCACTAAGTCACTTAAGCGAATGACTTCTTGCAGAAGGCGCTCAGCCTGGGAAGAGTGTTGCGAACCCATTTGGTGGGCCAAAGCTTCCACCATGAGTCGAATCGATGTCAAGGGTGTTTTCAGCTCGTGGGCAACGTCGGAGGTCCAGCGATCGCGATCTTCAGTCAAATCCTTAGCTTCAGTTCGATCTTCAATGAACACCCCCACATGTCCTGCGGCTAGAGGGATACCATAGGCCCTGAGAGGATGCTCTTGGGAGCCTTCAGGCAAGTGTAGAGTCCAATCAATTTGTTGTTCCTGCTGTTCCCCCCGTACCTGGCCAATGAGTTGATCCAATTCTAGCGATCGCACCACTTCCAGCAGTAAGCAACTCGGCAGTAATTCCCGAGGTGAAGTGCGAATCTTGAGTAGGTCACAAGCCCGTTGGTTAATCCAATATAGATTGTCCGTACCGTTCACTTGCAAATATCCCATGGGAGAGCGGTACAAAATATCTTGCCAACCCAAAAGCTCTTGCTCATAGCGTTGGAGTTGGCCATGAAAATGGTGGGTGAGTTGTGTTAAGCGGCTGAGGGGAGGGAGTGCAGACTGATAGCGATCACTTGGCAAGATGCGAACAATCCGTTCTAATTGCCGATTAAAACGGTGGGTAGACCCTGCCAACAACCCCAGACCAAGACCCAATCCAGCTAAGAACCATACCAATTCCACAAGATTCTCCGGTGGTTATGCTTCACCCAACTCTTGATGCTGGCATCTATCCAAACCGATAGCCAAATCCCCTAATCGTAACCAAGTAGTCTGGGTTACTCGGATCAAGTTCTATTTTTTCCCGTAGCCAACGAATATGGACATCGACGGTTTTGCTATCGCCGATATAATCGGGCCCCCAAATTTTCTCAAGAATTTGCTCTCTTGGCCAAACCCGACGAGGGTAACTCATAAATAATTCCAAGATCCTGAACTCCTTAGGGGAGAGACTGACCTCTTCGTCCCGAACGATCACTCGGCATTCTTCTGGATATAAACTAATATCGCGACAGGTGAGCAGGCTACCTTGAGACTCAGTATTGTTTAATCGTTGTCGTCGCAAAAGCGCTCGGCAGCGGGCCACCAGCTCGCGTATACCAAAAGGTTTAGTGAGATAGTCATCAGCACCAACTTCTAGACCAACGACACGATCGCCTTCAGTGTCTTTTGCACTCAACATCAACACAGGAACCGTAGACCCCTCTCGGCGAATATAGCGGCACAGATCAATGCCGTTTATACCGGGGAGCATAATATCCAAAATGATTAAATTAAGAGGCGACGTAGGTTGCGATCTCGACTTAAATAACTGAATTACATCCAACGCTGTTTGACCATCCGCTGCTGTAATAACCCGATACCCTTCATTTTGTAATGCTGGCGCAATCGTCTCACGAATGTTTTCTTCATCTTCAACTAATAAGATCTGCCCCATGGTTGTAGGGAGTTGTTCGAACTGGCGAACACTAGGGTCAGTAGCTAGCATAGAGAGTGTTTTGCCAAAATAGCAACACGCCAATCCTAACATCAAAGTTTTCTCAAATCGTTGGCCTGACTATACATTAACCAAAGCATAACCTCATCAGCATTAGATTGTAAAAGCAAGATTAATGAGCAAGCCCAGACTTTTCAGCTCCTCGGCTAATTGTCGCTAAATACAGCCCAGCCAAAACTACAATAAAGGCTAGCCAATTAAGTAGATTCAGCTGTTCTGCAAAAAATTTCCACGCCAGCACTGCTGTAATTAGAGGTTCTGCCAGCATAAAGATTGATACAAATCCTGACGTAAACTGCTTCAGACAATAGGTCAGTAATCCCTGTCCCAAGCCTTGGCTAAGAACGCCCAGAGCAATTACTGCCAACCACGTTGTCATAGAGGTAGGGAAAAGCTGATTTCCGCCCAATAGCACGATTGGAACGGTCAATACTCCAGTGACAACACAAGAGCACAGCATAATCGTAGTGGCTGAGAACTTAACCCTTAGTTTTTCAATAATTAGAAAATTAGCTGCATAGAAGACTGCAGAAAGTAGGGCAGCACCATCACCCATCAGACCACTAGCTCCAACCTGGAGATCACCCAGGCCAATCGCTAAAACACCCGTTAGTGCCAGTCCCATCCCGGTTAGAAATTGACGATTAAACCGATGGCCTAAAAATAGCCATCCGCCCAGAGTGGCAAATACAGGCGTCATATTATGCAGTAAATTGGAATTCGCGACACTAGTCTGGGTCAAAGACCAGGCCCAAGAGCCAGAGCGGCCATAGATCAATATCCCCAAACAAAGAAACCAGAGTACATCACGCCCTTGCCAAGACTGGGACTGTTGGGTTCGGACTGCACTGGGCTGTCGAAATTGCTGAAAGCCACTCCATAGCCCTAAAGCTAATGATGAAATCCAAAACCGATTGAAAATTGTTGCGCTTGCACTCAACTCTTGCTCGCTCAACCGTGTAAAAATTGCCGAGAAAGATAGAATACAAACTGCGGCGATTAACGCCACAAGAGGGAAAATAGAGGCAATATCAAAAGACGATTCTTCGTAGAGAGATCCCAGAGCCTGCAATTCAGCCTCTCGTGGTAATTGAACAACGGCTTGCTGTGGCCGCTCTAAGTCATTGCTAATCATTGCCAAAGAGTCTGAGGAGTGGGCTACCAAGCAGGGAAACATGATCCCCCATCAATATTATGTAATGTTACGAGACAATATACAAAATAAATAGTACGTAACTTATCGTTATATTCAATCATCCCTCAGAAGGATTCAGGATTACGGCGCCAAAGTCAAAAACAACTGGATAACAATGGCATTAGCAATATCCATACAACAAGCGCCGAGTATAGGAATAATCAGTAAAGCTTTGGGCGAAGGACCATATCGATGAGTGATGGTCATCATATTGGCCATGCCCACTGGAATAGCCCCTAGGACCATGCCTGTAAATCCGGCACAAATGACACTGGCATCATAATCACGACCCGCAGCCCAAAACACCACAAAGTAAGCGAAACTAGCAGCGAAAATGGCTTGAACCCCCAAAATAATCAGCAAAGGGCCCGCTGTCTGCAACCAAGAAAGCAGTTGTAAATTGATCAGGCTCATCACTAAAAACAGTTGCAGACTGACGTCATTCCAAAACTCTAAAGTAGATGCATTAACTGTGACACCCCCCAGATCCAGAATGTTAATGAGAATAATCGCCATAATCATGACAGGCAGAAATTGGGGCAACACAATTCCCCAATGACCGAGCATAGTGTGTAATCCCATACCCAAGGCAAGGGAGGTTGAAATCATCAGGACAATACCCATCATCCCTTCCAGACTGGCGGGTATAGATGCAGGACTGCCTGGAACAGCCTTATCGCGCTGGGATAAGGATTCTAGCTCATAGCGGTGAATCAACTGACGGCTGATCGGCCCTGCCAGAACTCCCCCGACGACCAGACCTAATGTTGCCGCGGCTAAACTAAATTCCAGCGCACCTGTCCAGCCTTGGCTTTCCAGCAAAGTTCCCCAAGTAATAGCAGTCCCATGTCCACCCACAAAAGCAATTGTCCCTGCCAATAATCCAAAGATGGGAGGACAGCCCACCAGACAAGCCATCAAAATACCCACAGTATTTTGAATAAATAGAAATGCGATCATTGCTCCAATCACTGCTAGGAGGGTTTGTCCTCCCTCTTGTAAAAATTTAAAGCGAGCGGCAAGACCAATCGTACTGAAGAAAACTAGCAGCAGGTTGTCTCGCAAACTGAGATCAAATTGCAGTTGCCAAGACGAGGAAATGCTGAGACCAGCCACAACCCCACTACCAATCAACCCCCCTGTGACCGAAGCAGGAATATTAAAATTTCTGAGCAGGGGAATATGGCGGGTTAGGAGAATACCGAGAGCCAACATAAAAATGCTGAAGAGCAGAAATGTCTCGCAATTGACGGTAATAGGAGAGTCGATCATCTAACTGGCCTGTCTACTCAAAAAGGCCACACATTCGATATGAGCAGTTTGGGGAAAGAAGTCAACGGGCTGAACCCGACTCAAAGTATATTGCCCAGAATGGCAGAGAAGTTTCAGATCGCGGGCTAGCGTGGCTGGATGACAACTCACATAAACAATTGTTTGAGGATTCAGAGTCAATAGTTGTTCAATAACGTCTTCATGACAGCCTTTACGAGGTGGGTCCAAGAGGATAACGTCAGTTGCAAAGGGAATCGCGTCCAAACAGTCCTTGGCCGCACCAACGATGAAAGTAGCATTGGTAATTTGGTTCAAGGAGGCATTGACTTGAGCTTGTTCAATAGCAGCAGTTTGCATTTCAATCCCCACAATCTCTTGGACGTGCTGAGCGATGGGCAGTGTCAACGTACCGATTCCACAGTAGACATCAACCACCCGTTCATGCCCACGCAGTTGAAGATATTCAAGAATGGTATTGAGCAACACTTCGGCTTGTTCAGTATGGATCTGAAAGAATGTATCGGGACGAAGCTGAAAAGTCAGGCCTGCAAAGGTTTCGTTTAGATAGTTGCGACCGGCTACGCAGGTGGTTTCTGCCCCAAAGATTCGATTGGTTCGCTGCGTGTTGAAGTTCAGACAAACACCAACCAATTCAGGATATTGATCCAGCCACTGCTGGGCCTGATTTTCTAAATCTGGGAGTTTGGTAATGCTGTGCTGGCTGCCGTTGATCACTAAAGTTAGCAATACTTCTCCTGTGCGACGACCGATACGCAAGGAGAGGTGACGAATAAAACCACGATGATTCTGCTCGTTATAAATGGGCCAGTCTTGCTTTTGGATATCTTCCTTAATATCAGCTAAAAAAATATCGAAGTGTGGATCTTGAACAGGACATTGATTGAGATTGATTAACTTGTGGCTACCCTTACGATAGTAGCCAGCCTGAACCCGTCGAGAGTTAGAATTGAGAACGATAGGATAGGTTACTTTATTGCGATAAGCAAATGGCGAGGGAGCTGCTAACACCGGTTCTACAGCAAAAGACTGAAACTGGCCAATTCGCTCTAGCGCCTGAATTACCTGATCTTGCTTAGCGATGAGCTGATGAGCATAGTCAACGGGCTGCCACTGACACCCACCACATTTATCGGCGACAATGCATTGCGGTCTGACCCGATGCGGAGACGGTCTGATGATGTGCTGTAGCTGCCCATAGGCATAACGTGGTTTGACCCGAACCAATCGGACTGAAATCTGATCACCAGGAACAGTGTTTGGGACAAATACAACTCGTTGCTGATCGCTCCAGCGGCCAACACCATCTCCATTCGGACTGAGATCTAATATCTCTACTTCAATCAAGTGGCCCTGTTGCCATGTGACCCCATGATCCGATGTAGATGACATTGATAGAGATGGATTATCGATCGACATAATAAAACAGACAAGATATTAGACATAAGAACAACATAGTGAGATTTATCAATTAAGCAACTCACGAATGTTGACAGGGACAGTGCTGCTGCTAGAGCCAATTGCAGTTTGTCCACTACGACAATGCATCCTTACTCGACTAGGGCTACCTAAAGTTGAAGATTTTGATTAGCCAAAAAATCTTCAGGTCAATTCAACTGAGGTTAGCCCGTCTTTAGATAGCAATACTAATAAGGAGATATATTCCTCGTATCACTAAGCATGGATATCGCTAACCTTCATTTTCACACGACAACCAAACAAGAACTGAGCCTTGCTATAGCAAGGCTCAGAACAGTCAACAGCCAATATAAATCAATTAAAACTAGACTTGAACAATTTCGCCCGAAGCCTGTAGTCGGGCCCGAGCTCGTTTGTAGTCTCGCTGGGCTTCATAACGCTCTTGTTTATCTTCGCTTTGTTCGGACTGATCTAACCTAGCTTGAGCAGCGGATAAAGCAGAGCGGGCTTCTTCGCGATCAATCGCATCACCACGCTCAGCACCATTGACCAGAATGATGACTTCATCGTTTTCGACTTCAACGAAACCACCCATTAAAGCAATAGCTACCCAGTCTTTGCCTGGACGAACCCGCATGACACCAACCTCAAGGGCTGATAGCAAAGGAGCATGGCCTGTTAGAATGCCGAGTTGGCCTGTCGTGCTGGGTAAGATGACTTCTTCAGCCGCAGAGTCCCAAACTGTTTTATCAGCAGCAATGACTCGAACTGTTAATGACATAGTGCCTCCTTACTTGCCTTCAGCTTTCATTTTTTCAGCTTTGGCAACAGCTTCATCAATGTCACCGACTAGATAGAAAGCCTGCTCTGGGAGTTCATCTAGTTCACCTTTAAGAATCTTTTGGAAACCTGAGATGGTTTTCTCAAGAGAGACATACTTGCCAGGAGACCCCGTAAACACCTCAGCTACAAAGAAGGGTTGAGAGAGGAAACGCTCAATTTTTCGAGCACGGGCCACCGTCAGACGATCATCCTCAGACAATTCATCTAGACCCAGAATGGCAATAATGTCTTGCAATTCTTTATATCGCTGCAAGGTAGACTGCACAGCCCGAGCTGTTGCATAGTGTTCTTCACTGACAATGCCAGGTTGCAACATGGTCGAGGCTGAATCCAAGGGATCCACAGCAGGGTAAATACCTTTAGAAGCTAACCCCCGAGAGAGCACAGTGGTTCCGTCTAGGTGCGCAAAAGTGGTCGCAGGGGCAGGGTCAGTCAAGTCATCCGCAGGGACATAGACCGCCTGAATGGAGGTAATAGATCCTTCTGTAGTGGATGTGATCCGCTCTTGCAAGTCACCCACGTCGGTCCCCAAGGTAGGCTGATATCCGACTGCAGAGGGCATCCGACCCAGTAGCGCTGACACCTCAGAACCCGCTTGCACAAAGCGGAAAATATTATCAATGAACAACAGCACGTCTTGCTTATTGACATCGCGGAAATACTCAGCCATGGTCAACGCGGACAGACCCACTCGCATTCTGGCTCCGGGGGGCTCGTTCATCTGGCCGTAGCACAGGGCAATCTTGGAATCGTTGAGGTTTTCCTCGTTGATTACACCGGATTCCATCATCTCGTTGTAGAGGTCATTGCCCTCACGAGTACGCTCGCCTACACCCCCAAACACGGAAACTCCCCCGTGATTGGTGGCAATATTGTTGATCAATTCCATCATGATCACGGTTTTACCAACGCCAGCACCCCCAAAGAGGCCAATCTTGCCACCTCGGCGATAGGGTGTGAGCAGGTCAATCACCTTAATGCCTGTCTCAAAGACCGAAGGCTTGGTTTCTAAATCGGTTAGCTTAGGCGCAGGACGATGAATCGGGAAGGTTTCGTCGGTCCCTACATCTCCTCTGTTATCTACGGGTTCACCCAAGACGTTAAAGATACGTCCCAGGGTCGCTTTACCCACGGGGACTTGAATGGGGGCACCTGTATCTGTAACTTCCATGCCGCGGACAAGACCGTCCGTAGAACTCATGGAAACAGCGCGGACTTGGTTGTCGCCTAGGAGTTGCTGTACTTCGCAAGTAACAGCAACATCGTCTCCGGCTGAATTTTTGCCTGTCGCTTTCAAAGCATTGTAAATTTTGGGTAGCTTACCGTTAGGGAATTCGACATCCAGAACGGGACCAATAATTTGAGAAATGTAACCCGTATTTGACTTATTCGTGGTGGTGACCATGCTCACGCCTACTCTGTTGTGATAACTGTTTGAGCTGCTAATGCACGCAGCTTAATATATGATTTCGCCATTCCTAAACCTATCACTTAAGGGGTCTAACGTAAACTTTCTTTTCAAAATTCTAATTTATCTTTGAATCACTCGTTTCCTACTGTAGGAGGCATTCACATCACTAGCAGATTTCGGTAAAAAGCACTCGCACAGTTAGCTGAACATCAGCAGATCGTTGGACTCCTTAAACAAATTAAGAATATTGAGGGAGACGAGAGAGTTCTAGGTATCATATCCATTCAGTATTGTCAGGGATAACAGCAGTGGACCCTGCTGAATCGTGGTCGGAAATCCTGTATCCGGTATATCCTATTAAGTTGTCGGTATCGCGCAGCGGAATAATTGGGATGTGATTGATCTAAAGCAGCTACGGGATAATCCTGAAGCGTTTGCAGAGCGCTTAAGTCGTCGAGGAGACTATGATCTGCAAGGGATTTTAGACCTGGACTTCAAACAACGCGAATTGGAAACGCAGCGATCGCACCTCCAAGCTCGCAGCAATCAAATTGGCAAAACCATTGGCGATCGCATCAAATCAGGCACCAACCCCAAAGACCCCGAGATCCAAGACCTACGGCAACAAGGGAGTCAAGTCAAAGCCACTCTCAGTGACCTAGAACCGCAAGAGCGTGATCTCAAAACCGAAATCTCAAAGTTGTTGCTGACGATCCCCAATCTACCCAGCGATGACACCCCTATCGGTAGCAATGAAACCGCCAATGTAGAAGTACGTCGGTGGGGAGAGCATTACATTCCCCCAATGGCCCATTTGCCCCACTGGGAAATCGGGGAAAAGCTGGGCATTCTCAATTTCGAGCGCTCCGTCAAAGTTGCCCAAAGTCGATTTGCGACCTTGGTGGGTGCGGGTGCCGCCCTGGAAAGAGCCTTAATTCAATTTATGCTCGATCAGCAAGTTGCAGCAGGGTATGTCGAAGTATTGCCTCCGGTATTGGTCAACAGTGACTCCTTGATGGCCACGGGACAACTTCCCAAATTCGCCGAAGAAAGCTTCAAATGCGAGCAGGATGATTTGTGGCTAAGTCCCACGGCCGAAGTCCCAGTGACGAATCTATACCGAGACGAGATTTTCAGTACTGATGAGTTGCCAATCCTCCACTGTGCTTATACCCCTTGCTTTCGGCGGGAAGCAGGCAGTTATGGTCGCGACACCCGTGGCCTCATTCGGTTGCATCAGTTCAATAAGGTTGAGTTGGTAAAGCTTGTTCACCCTAGCGTCTCTGCCGCTGAGCATGAAACCTTAGTCGCAAATGCCACAGCTATTTTGGAAGGATTAAAACTACCCTACCGAGTGATGGAACTGTGTACCGGAGACTTGGGGTTTTCAGCAGCGAAGTGCTATGACCTTGAAGTATGGCTGCCCTCAGCCGACTGTTACCGGGAAATTTCGAGCTGTTCAAATTTTCACGATTTTCAGGCTCGGCGCGGTAATATTCGGTTCAAGGAATCGGGTCAAAAAGGCACGCAATTTGTGCATACCTTAAATGGATCTGGCTTGGCCGTTGGCCGCACAATGGCTGCAGTATTAGAGAATTATCAGCAGCCAGATGGGTCAGTTCGGATCCCTGACGTGTTGCAACCCTATATGAAGTGTGAAGCGCTATCAGCTCCCCACAACTGAGAACCTTCTACAATAAGTGGGGAATGATGGCGCTCATTGAGGTGATATGGCTAGATCCGTTGCCCCATTGATGTTGTGTGTTCAACAACCCAATCAGTTCAGTTCCTAGCTCAGTTCAAAAAAGGGAGAGCATCACTACTATGCGTCTAAATCGTGTCCTGGCCTTGGCGCTAGTCACCCTCTGTTTACTCGCTGCTTTAGGCAACTGGTTAGGCGGATCAATGGGCAGCAGCAGTACATCAAAGGTAAAGACATCTGCTAACGTTGCTCTCATCAATATCTATGGTGTGATTAGTGACGAAGCCTCAGGTGGACCTTTTAGTTCAAGTGCTGGGGCGAATGCGAATCAAATCATAGATATCATTCGACGTGCCCGCGACAACGAAGACATTAAAGCCATCTTGCTCCGCATCAATAGTCCTGGGGGAACAGCTGCTGCGTCTCAGGCTGTCTACGAAGAGCTGATGCGAACCCGCCAGGAAACAGATATTCAAATTATTGCTAGTTTAGGAGATGTGGCAGCTTCGGGTGGCTATTACGTAGCCAGTGCCGCCCACCATATTGTTGCCAACCCCTCCTCTGTGACGGGCTCTATCGGGGTGATTGTCCGCACCCAAAATGTCTCGTCTTTGCTCGATAAAGTTGGCGTACGGACCAGCACTATTCAGAGTGGACCATTAAAAGATATTCTGTCCCCTTTTCGGGATACAAAACCCGAGGAGCAGAAAATCCTCCAAGGGGTTGTCGATGAATCCTATCAACAATTTTTAGAGGCCATCGTTGGTGGTCGAGATCTGTCTATGGCAGAATTGAAGCCTTTAGCAGATGGTCGTATTTTTACCGGAACCCAGGCCCGCGAGCAGAATTTAGTGGATTCCTTGGGCAATTACTACGATGCCTTGAAAACAACCGCTAAACTTGCCAAGCTTCCCGGAGAGCCCGAGGTGCGTGATTTTGGCAAAAGTAGTTTGTTCGAGGGCTTCGCCCCCTTTTTATCTTCTGCCTCTAGCCAAAAACTACCGATGGATTGGCTATCAGCAGAAACCCAATGGACCCGCTGGCATAAAATTCCGATGACTTTAATGGAGTAAGTGATGCTGGATACCCTATTTGCAACTTTCTTTGGCCCCCAACCATCTCGAAGGGATCAGCCCGTTGCGGTGGTGATTGGCTTTGTCCTTCTCAGTATTTTGGCGTTAAATGCGGCGGGCAAAACTGGGTTGGGGATTGCAGGGGTGATTATTTTCTTCTTGCTGTTTTTGGTGGCTGGCTTACTGGGTTGGCTGTGGTTATCGGCAGCCCTCAACTTTTTTGCCCAATGGTTGGGTGGGCAAGGGAGTGCTCAAGACACTTCAAGAGCTGTAATGGTGGGATCATGGCCCTTGATGATCTCTGGACCTGCGATCGCAGCCTCGCGCTGGCCAAACCTCTTGGGACAGTTCTTAGGGTTATTGCTCGGTTTAGTGGTGATCATCGGCACCCTCACAACCTTGACAAGATCGTTATACCAAGCACATCAATTCCATTGGCACAAAGCATTACAGGCCGTTGCGCTTACCCTAGTTAGCTCTCTGCTAGCGTGGTTAGGACTTATACTATGGCCCTTAGTATTGGTACTAGGGTTTTAGAAAAAACCAACCCCCATCAACATTTATTCATTGACTGCAATAATTTATAACTTTATTTGTCTGTTTTTTAACAAAAAGATACTGATCCCCAGTGATTTTCAGTGCATCCACCCAGGTGAATTTGATAGCATCTGGGAAACAATAGGATTAAGTAATTAATTCTGTTGAACAGGCACAACTGCATAGGGCTCAATTATGCTTCAAGACCCATCCAATACAATGTTCTGGACTATCATGGTCTGTGAATTTCTAGTCGCTTTTGGTTTAATCACCTATCTCGCCCAAGGCGAAAAGCACCACAACAAACCTCAGTAGTCATTCCTTATTATTTGCAATCAGCAATTTTCAACATACCTCCTAACATAGCCAACAGCAGCACAGATGAAACTGAGCTGCTTTTTCGCTTTAAAGTTTAGGCAATCGAGACGGGCTCAACCCAAAAGCTGACGAAAATAGCAGAAAAACAAACCTGATTTGGCTAGAGGCTAAGGCCCAATTCCTGGCTGCGCTACTTGTAAAGATCACTCTAGACAACAGAAAGACAGCTTAATTGTTACAATGCTTTACAAGACTACAGTATCCTACTATCCTGGTCCGCGCAGTGAGCAGTGATTAGTCAAGCTGATACTTTTGAGTCGTATCGTTCCAGATAGCAACTATGACCTTGGCTGACCCCACTTCCCCGCCCACACCAGCGCTACCTGCCTCTAAGCTGGCAGATTCGCAACCAGCGTTCTCAACGACCGTGACCACGGAGATGCCCGCTAACCTCTCCCCAGCCATTGACTTTGAAGCTTATGATCCCGTCAAAATTCAACAAAAATTTCAAGGTCAGATTTTTCGTGTAATACAACGTTGGGTGACTATCCTCTGGCCCTTCCTATTATTGCTGGGTCGACGCTGGTTGGACAAGCGTACCCCTTCCACCCCTGAGCGGCAAAAGCGACGAGCGATTCAACTGCGCGAAACTTTAACGGTGTTGGGACCCGCCTTCATCAAAATTGGTCAAGCCCTGTCCACCCGACCCGATATTTTGACAGGCCCTTATTTAGAAGAGCTATCTAAACTTCAAGATCAGCTCCCTCCTTTTTCTAGTCAGATTGCCTACCGATTCATTGAAGAAGAACTCGGCCTGCCACCACAGGATCTCTACGCACAACTGACACCAGAACCGATCGCTGCTGCTTCCTTGGGGCAAGTCTATAAAGGGCGGCTGCATACGGGCGAATGGGTAGCAGTTAAAGTTCAACGCCCTGATCTAGCGGAACAGGTCACCCTTGATATTTATATTCTGCGAGGATTAGCGGCCTGGGTCCAGAAAACCAACAAATCCATTCGCAGCGATTTAGTTGGCATTCTTGATGAATTTGCCGGACGGCTGTTTGAAGAGGTGGACTATACCCGCGAAGGCCGTAATGCCGAGCATTTTGCCCAGCTCTATGGCTATTTACCGGAGATTTATGTCCCCAAAATTTATTGGGAATATACAAATCGTCGCGTATTGACGATGGAGTGGATCACGGGAACCAAGCTCAACCAACCCCAGAAAATCCAGGCCCAAGGGATTGATGCCCGTCACTTAATCGATGTAGGGGTGCAATGTTCGTTGCGGCAGCTCTTGGAGCATGGTTTTTTTCATGCCGATCCCCATCCAGGTAATTTGCTAGCGACCCCTGATGGCCAATTGGCTTACTTAGATTTCGGCATGATGAGCGAAATTAATCTAGAACAGCGGTATGGATTAATCAATGCCATTGTCCACATCATCAACCGCGAGTTTGGAGCTTTAGCCCATGACTATGTTCACTTAGGATTCCTGACTCCAGAGACTGACTTAGAACCCATCATCCCCGCTCTAGGCGTAGTATTCAACAATGCTTTGGGTGCTAGTGTGGCAGAACTCAATATTCAAAGTATCTTTGACCAACTCTCAGACATTATGTATGAGTACCCTTTTCGGGTGCCGTCCTACTATGCCTTAATCGTCAGGTCTTTGCTAACGATGGAAGGCATTGCTATCGGTGTAGACAAAGACTTTAAAGTACTGAGTGCAGCCTATCCCTACGTTGCTAAACGAATTTTGACGGATCCAGCGCCTGAATTGCGGCAAAGCCTGAAAGACTTGCTGTTTAAAGAGGATAGTTTTCGCTGGAATCGTCTGGAAAATTTGATGAAGAATGCCCGCAATAACTTCGACTACGATCTGAGCGGCTCTTTAGACCAGGCCCTCGATTACCTGTTCTCAGAGCGAGGGGAACTCATTCGTGATCGCATCGCCCAAGAAATTGTCAATGGTATTGATGCCTTTGGACAATCAACCTGGCAAGGTCTCACAGCTAAATTTCGAGAACAGATGGGTTGGGAAACCCATGCAAACTCCATTGCGAGCTTAGAGGCTAACTTAGGTCACATTCAACGGATCACCAGCTTATTGCAAGAAACACCAGGCTACGATCCGATTAAACTCGCTAGCGTTATTCCGCCTCTGTTAGTAAAATCTGAAACTCAAGCATTCGGTCAGCAAATTGCTACGGGTTTAGTCCAAAAAGCTATGGTACGGATCATCCGTGAATTTCTATTGCCTGAACCCACTGATCCGCTACCACAGATAAACTACATACCACCCACAACCTTCACCCCAATGGTCAAATCCAGTTAGTTGGGTGCAATAATGGCGGCAGAAAAACCTTTGGTACGGAGCTGCTTGCCAAGTTGTTGAGCCGCTGTTAGATTCTCTAATGCCCCCATTTGGATCTGCTGTCCCTCTCCTACACTACTAATCAGAAAAGCCGTAGGAACTAGTTGCTGTGCTTGCTGCAGAGATACAGGGTTATTGTAAGGAAGCACAACATAAAACATCTTAGTCTGAGACTTTTGATCCTTAAGAATGGGGGCGAGATCTTGGGAGGCTGTCGCTTGGGGTAGTAGCGTTGGGCTACCTGAGGCAAGGGCAGATGATAGCGCCGGTGTAGAACTAGATTTAGGTTGTAAACGGCTTAAGTTATCTAAGCTGACATCAGAAAACTCTTTCTTGGACAAATCTGGGCCATCAGTCGCCACTATATCGGCAGACGTGTCGCCAGAACTAGCAGTAGGCGATGGAGCAGACATCCCTGGCTCTATCGTTGATGCCGACGATTGGGTTTGCCCAGGCTGGGGGCGGTTGGGAGGCCAAATTTTTTTGCGCAACCCTGAAGCAGATAGCACTAGGATGATCGCTAATGTCCCCAGCAGACCTAGCCCTAGTAGCAAGACCAGTCTATTAAAAGTAAATTTGCTGGGTTTAGAAGGAGGGTCTGATTCTGTAGAGGAGTCCTCTAGATGCTGTCGCAACGCAGTCGAAGAGTCTAAATAGTCTTCGATGGCTAGATCCAAATTAGAGGCATGCAAATTCTCCTCCTCAGCTTCAGTAGATAAAGGGGCGCCCTCGATAGTATCACCCTGGTCGACAGAGGGTGGGGAGATAGACTCCAAAACTGCTTCATGCTGCTCAAGGTTATCTGTAGAGGCCTTTTGGGTCGTCTCAGTGTTAGTATTCACTTGAAACAGCGCCAACTCTGAAGGCGTCAAATCCTCATCTGTAGACACTAGATGAGATTCTAAGACAACTTGCTCAGAATCAAAATTGTCCAAATTCAAGGATGAATCGGATGTCAGCGTTTCTGTGCTTGCAGGTTCTGTGATAGCTTTTTCAGCGGCTTGTGGCAAACACTGGGGTTCACCAGCCTCCTCATCAGTTTCTGGATCAGGGAGGGTAGCTAGAGTCTGATATCGTCGAAAAAGTGCGATTTCCGACTCAATAGTCATGTCTAAGGTACCCAGCGCTGCTTGCAATGTAGGGTGAAGGCGGGGGTGGGAAGTAGAAGAGCCAGTCATAAAGGTTATCCATATCCATAGGAACTAACCATTTCCCATAGTTATACAAAGACTATTTTTGTTTTACCTTATCGTTGTACTGAAGATGAGGCAGATGTAGACAATTGCATGGGCTGAGAAGGTTCTGTAGGAGTTGAGAATAATATCACTACAGAGGTGAGGCTGATCCCGTTGAACACTGCTGGTCACCAGCAAAGTACCCATTAGCACGTCGGAAGAGCTACTCAGCTAGACCTCAATAATCTAGGAGCAGATAACTTTATGAAATATTAAAAACTGTTACAGCTGCCCTATGATAGTTACCGTCTTATCTGAGAATGGTCATTGGAGGCGTTCTACCTTTGAACAAATTCATTTCGATTATTTCAAAGTGGTTTAGTCCAGACAAGAGTTAGTATTAAAGATATGGCATACGGAATCAATGATTTCAGTATTCATTTCTGACAATAATATCTAGTTGTACTGGTTTTGCAGACAAGAAAAACTAGTTGTAATTTTTGGCTAGTGGAGTCAGATAACTTTTTTTAATTTGTCGACTTTTAACAAGGAAGCAGGTAAGGAAGCTAGATAATGATGGAAAACACAATCACCTCTGTGATTACCTCATTTGATCTTCAAGGGAAATATATTGATGTTGGAGCTTTACAACAGCTCAAGCATAACTTTCAGATCGACGAGCCAAGGTTGCGTGTAGCAGATCTCATTCGTGACAACGCCGCCGCCATTGTCAAAGGAGCTGTTGCCAAATCTTTGAACAACGCAGACGATAATGGACTGCATGCCACTCGCCGCTACGCAGCTTGTGTCCGTGATTTGGACTTTTATCTACGCTATTCTACCTATGCAATGGTGGCTGGAGATACTTCTATCCTGGATGAACGAGTTCTAAATGGTTTGAAGGAAACTTACTTGGCACTAGGTGTACCACTAGCAGCAACGGTAAAGGCAATTCAAGCGATGAAAGAAGTCACTACTGAGTTAGTTGGTGCTGAAGCAGGTTGCGAAATTAGTCTTTACTTCGACCATCTCTGTACAGGGCTTAGCTAAAGTTTGCTTTTTCCTTGATTTAATGAAGTTCAAGAAACGCTGCTTATAGCTTTGGTAACCACAGTAGCGTTTTTTGCCGTCTCAGTTTACCTACTCTTGATCAACCACTTTCCCCGACCAGCGAAATTCTCCTGGGGTAATGTTTTTGCTAGCAGCCAACTGGGCTGCCAAGAGCTGGATAGGCAGAATTTCTAACATCGGGTAGAGAAGAGACTCCTCTTTCAGGTTAGGTAGTGGAATTTCAACACTTGCTGGTACACCGGGCCGCCCTATACAGACTAATTTGCCCCCATAGTTCAAAATATCTGAGGCTAGGCGTTGATTCAGGTCAAGGCTTTGATCCGGACTGGTTAAAACCACTAGTCCAATATCGGCGGAGACCATCTCTCTTGGTCCATGACGAAACTGTCCGCCTGAATAGCCTTCTGCAGGTAATCGAACTCCTTCCTTAAAAATCAAGGCTCCGTTCTTCGCCGTCGCTAAGGCAGGTCCCCGACCAATGATGGCAATATAGGTACATGATTTGAGAGCGTGAAAGGATGCGGTAATAGCTGGGTCAGTTTGCTGAAGAACCGTCTGCATTGAGGCTGCGATCGCATCTCCCCTCTCAAAATCCTGAGCGTGCAATCTCCCCGCCAAAGCTTTGGCTATGAAATTAAGTAGTAGCAAAGAACTAGTATAGGTTTTTGTGGCAATTCCTACTTCAGGCCCCGCATGAGTGAACAGGGAAAAATCGCTTTGATCCGCCAAGGTATTTTGATCAGAGTTAGTGACACTGATGACGACCGGAGGCTGCTGATGACGGCGACGACGAATCTCTATCTGCTCCACCAATCGCTGCATCTCAACGCTTTCCCCCGACTGAGACACCGCTATAATCAAGCAAGGAGTGTCCAGCAAAGCTGGCAGGTAATGAATTAAAGCCGAAGCTTCAAGATGAAGTGCTGTTTTGCCCTGCTGATTGAGGTAAAACCAAGCAGGATACAGAGCATTATAGGAAGCCCCCATACCCGTCAACAGGATAAGACCCTGGCGATCAGCAGCGATGCGTGACCAAACTTGATCCTGTTGATAGGTTTGCACCAAGGCACGCAGAATTTGAGGTTGTTCAAGGACATCAGACTGATAACTCATAAGCTTAAGGCGTGGAGTCCGAGCCAATGGGGGCTCCAGCCGGAATGTCTTGGCCTTGAACAGGGGGAGGAGCACATGCCTTCTGTTGGCTATCGCTCAATTCAGCAACAGGAATTCTTTCGGTCACCCAAGCTGCCAGTTGAGACTGTTCTACCCAACCGATTTGGGGCTCAGAGTTGGCCACGGATGTAGTATTCAAGTCCTGGGATGTTGCATCACCGGATGTTGCATCAATCAGTTGAGTCACTGGGCTAGAAATAGAGTCTGCCCCTTCTTTGTCTTCCAGTTCGCCAGGGGCAAAGCTACCCTCTCCCTCCTGCTTAGGTGGAGCGGCATCCTGGCCAGCTACAGTTCCACACGTCCGAATTCGAAACGCTCGAATTGCACTGGGGTTATCAGGTGCAACACCTGTTTGAGGAGGAGGATAAAGCTCATCAATCACGATGAGATGGCCTCTAGGAACGGTAATTGTTGAAGTGAGAGCAGACCTAGGCGAATTAGGATTAGGACTAGGGGATTGTGAAGGCTGTTGGATATCTGAAGGCTGTTGGATATCTGAAGGCTGTTGGATATCTGAAGGCTGTTGGATATCTGAAGGCTGATCAGCTATCTCTAAGAGTTCTCTAGGATTCTGCACAACGGGGATCTGGACGGTTTGCTTATCGGTCCCTAATAGTCGGAGTGCATCCCTCTTTTGAGCTTGGGTTAAATCTAAAATAGGAGAAATTTCAGGTGAGCTGGCAGTAGGGGGCGGAGTAGTAGGAGAGTTAGCCTTAGGGGAGTCAAGAGCCGGACCCTTGAAAAGCCCCAATTGATAGACCACTGCGCCGCCAACACCCAGTAATAGCAATCCCAGCAGGAGGAGTAACAGCCCTCCAACTCTCCGCTTGCGAGGAGGGGGAGCTTCCCGCCTAACGGCCTGAGTTGTCGGTAATACGGTTGGAGAAGCGCTATCAACAGCAGTTGGCGCCGAGATCGGTGTGCTGTCCAACAAACTAGAAGATCCTGCTCCTTGGCGCTGCCGGGAAACATGGCAATGGACGAGGCCGACGGTGACATTATCATGGCCATTGAGCTGATTGGCCAGTTCGATCAGACGCTTGCTAGCACTGGCTAAATCAGTACCGCCCTGCAGAAGTGGCAACAATTCCTCTCGCCAAATCATATCAACGCGATCGTAGTCACTCAGACCATCAGAGCAGAGCAGAAAAAGGCAGTCTTCATCCAAGAGAAAGCGTTGTACTGTCGGTCGGAGAACGGAAGAAGAGGCCATTCCCAATGCTTGTACAAGTGAGCCAGAAGCAGGCTGCATTAAGGCTTCTCGGTAAGGGACATAGCCTAGCCTCACCTCACGCGAGGCAATATCGTCGTCTACCATAATTTGGTAACATCCCTGGGTCGTAATTAAGTACGCCCGGCTATCACCAATATGAGAGATATAGATTTGGTGGGTTTGAGACAATGCGGTGACGAGAGTCGTTCCCATTCGCTGCCGATCTTGGCGCTGCTCTTGATCGTTCTGGTGGCAGATTAAATCATTGGCCTTAAAGGATGCATTTTCTAGCTCTGTAATCACCTCAGCTGGAGAAAGATCATCAATAGGGAGTTGAGTCAGATGGTCTCTCAATGCTTCGATTGCAATACCGGAAGCGACTTCCCCTCCAGCATGTCCACCAACACCATCACAGACAATGGCCATTCGTTCCATTGAGTTTTGGGTAACCGCACCATCAGCAGGGTAACAGGCGTCTTCATTATGCTCTCGCACCATACCTGTATCTGTGCGCGTGGCAATGTCAATTTTAATCCGATAAGCATTGTGGAGAGTGTTGATCCAACTTTCTAGCTGACTTAAGAGTTCTCCCGCAGAATCAATGCTACCGCTGGCTAATTTCTCACATAAAGTATCTAAGGAGGTTGCGAGTTTGCCATCTGTTTTGGGAATAAGCTGCTGCCAAACCTGACCGAGATCGGCCAGGCTAGGTTCTAGTCGAAAGTCATTTTCTAATTCCAGCAACCGCAGCAGTGGTCCTTCTACCCGGAGAAAGTCAGGTTGCAGCAGACTCGAAGCAACCCCTTGAATCCGTAGCGGTTGCCAAAGCTGAGCAATCTGCCAAAGCCAATGCACTTGTCTGAGAGGTTGGGCTTCAGACCACGTTTCAAATAAAGATACCCCTGTGCCTACTGATAGTCCTTCTTGTTCGCTTAGATCCAGATCAGCGTTACTGAGGGGAGCTTGCTCAAGTAAGAGGATAAGAGAAGATTCCGTTTCGGCTAAGGAGAGAAGCGTATAGATTTGTGGAATATGCAGACGATAAGGAAACAGCTTTAGGTACGGAACTAAGGTTTCGGGCAACTCTACGTTCATTTTCAAGGGGAGCCCTGGTTGCGTATCAAAGACCACTTGAGGCCCCCGAAATAAAAAGCGATCCGCTAAGGTATCACCCACTTGAAACATATCTGTGCGTGATCCCACCAACCACAGAAATCGCTTAGGTAGGTACGTCCCACACTTTTGGCAAAACTGATCTCGATCAGAATTCACTGCTCGACATCTAAGATTAGGACAATGCAATTGGGGTAGGGGTAGGGAATTTGGCATGTGAGTGGATAACGGATTTGGCCCTTGTTAGCAAGTATCTACGGGTTGCCCTCATTAAAGAAACGAATCGAGATACTTTACCTAAGAAGATAGCTTTAAAGCTATTTTTACCTGTGGAAGAGAGATACAAAACATATGTGTAAAGATGTTTAAACTGGAAGTACTCCCAATTTCAACCAGGTTAGCCCTTTCTAGACATCTAAAGTCTCTCTAGTGTACGTGTCTACCTCAATCTTTCAATCAGAGCAATTATTATTTACACCAAGGCAGCCGACAGCGGATGCGCTTCCGCTTATTTTCGCATTTCCGAACACGTACTGTGTAGGAATTACTAGCTTGGGCTATCAAGTGATTTGGGCAATGTTATGTGCACGCTCCGATTTACAGGTTAGCCGACTTTTTACAGATGTCCACGAACCATTACCAAAAAATCCTGAGCTGTTGGGGTTTTCGCTCTCCTGGGAATTGGACTATGCCAATATTTTGCAAATATTGGAGGACTTGGATATTCCTCGGCGAAGTCAGCATCGATCTGAAGCACACCCACTGATATTTGGAGGTGGTCCCGTGCTGACAGCGAACCCAGAGCCCTTTGCTGACTTTTTCGATGTGATTCTGTTGGGGGACGGCGAGGAGCTTTTAAATACCTTTATTGATCGGTTCCAAATGGTATGGGGGGCAGACCGGGCCACTCAACTCTTGGCCCTAGCCCAGGTACCGGGTTTGTATGTCCCTAGCTTGTATGAGGTACGCTATCAGTCGCCGACGGGGGCGATCGCAACCATTCGCCCCCGCATTGCTGATGTTCCGGCTCAAGTCACCAAACAAACCTATCGAGGTAATACCTTATCAGCTTCTACGGTTGTGACTCCTAAAGCAGCCTGGGAGAACATCTACATGGTAGAGGTTGTGCGCAGTTGTCCAGAGATGTGTCGCTTTTGTTTGGCCAGCTATTTGACCTTGCCTTTCCGCACGCCTGATGTCGAGCAGACGTTGATACCTCAGATTGAAAAGGGGGTGGCTGTGACCAATCGGATTGGTTTGCTAGGAGCTTCCGTCACGCAACATCCAGAGTTCGAACAGCTTTTAGATTTCTTTACTCATCCAGCCCAAGATCAAGTCCGGTTGAGTATTGCCTCGGTGCGTACCAATACCGTGACGGTAGAACTCGCTAAACTGCTATCTGAGCATGATACCCGCTCGATTACGATTGCGATTGAAAGTGGCTCCGATCGCGTTCGCCAGATTATTAATAAGAAGTTAGAAAATAACCAAATTCACCAGGCCGCGGCCAATGCCTACCAAGGTCATCTTAAAAGGATGAAACTCTACGGCATGGTAGGCATTCCTGGCGAAGCGGAAACAGATGTGGACGCTACGATTGACTTAATGCTGAGTTTGAAGCAGGAAGTCCCTGGATTACACTTGACGCTAGGGTGCAGTACTTTTGTACCCAAAGCCCATACGCCGTTTCAATGGTATGGGGTCGATCCCAAGGCGAAAAAGTCATTGCAGGTTATGCAGAAAAGATTGCGATCGCAAGGGATAGATTTTCGACCCGAAAGTTACAATTGGTCAGTCATTCAAGCACTGCTTGCCAGAGGCGATCGGCGTCTGTCTCATTTGCTGGAACTCACCCGCCATTATGGAGATTCCTTAGGCAGCTATCGACGTGCCTTTAAACAGCTACAAGGGCAACTGCCTGACTTAGCTTTTTATGTGTTTGATCACTGGCCGTTGGCACAAGTCTTGCCTTGGTCTCACTTGCTGGGCCCTTTACCCCAATCCACCTTAAAAAAACATCTACAAAGTGCTCAAGAGTTTTTCTGAGGACAGGCTTGAATATGAGCAACTCAAGTTACGGTTTCTAGCCAGAACTCAAGTGTCATGCGTCGGATATCCAAACCTTCCCAAACGGCTTGGTCCAAAGACTGGAGCGTCAGGGTAGCACTATTACCCTTAACTTGTGGGCAGTGTGAAGGAGAAGGTCGAACCCTGCCCTTCTTGTGAATTCACCCAAATTTGCCCTCCATGACGCTCGACTATCCGTTTACAGATCGCTAGACCAATCCCTGTTCCTGAATAGGTATCTTTGTGGTGCAAGCGTTCAAAAATAGCAAAAATTCGATCTGAGAATTGAGAATCAATGCCGATACCGTTATCTTGAATAGATATCGTCCAAGTATCACTAGCCTGAGTGGCCCAAACTCGGACCGTTGGGATATCCGCCTGACAATATTTGAGGGCATTGGTAATCAAGTTTTGCAGTAGTTGCCGTATTTGACCCGAATCAACCGATACAGTAGGCAAAGCATTCACTAAAATCAGCGCCTTCCTCTCCTCAATTACAAGTTCTAAGTCAGATAAGACCCCTTGTAAAACAAGGTCTAGATGGGTAGGTTTGAGATGAAGTTGAGTTTGACCGACGCGGGAATAGCCCAACAAGTCATCAATCAACGCTTGCATCCGAGTTGCCCCGCTGGTGATGTGGTGGATATATCGATCCGCCTTGTCATCCAGTTGATTTTGATATCGGTTAGCCAGTAAATCGCTGAAACTTCTAATTTTACGTAGCGGCTCTTGCAGATCATGAGAAGCAACATAAGCAAATTGGCTCAACTCTTGATTGGAGCGAGACAGCTCATCATTAAGCTGTTGCAATTTTGCCTCAGCTTGTTTGCGATCTGTAATATCGTAATGCATCCCCGCCATGCGGACAGGTTGCCCTTGTTCATCCCTTTCAACAACTTTGCCCAAATTGGCAATCCATTTCCATTCTCCCGATTTGGACCGCATCCGATAGTCGAAGGCATAGGGGACAGAACTATCCTGTAGATGAGCATTGAGTTTCTCGTTAATCCAAAGCATATCTTCAGGGTGAACCAAACCCTCCCAAACTTCATACTTGGCGAGTAGTTCTTCCTCTTCAAAACCAAATATCTGAACATAAGAAGGACTCCATTCCAACTCTCCTGTTTGCACCTGCCAATGCCACCAACTCGAATGTGAGGCTTCTAAAGCAAGTTCCAGCTGCTCTTGACTTCTCTGTAAGGACTGATAGGCCGTTTGGAGTTGCTGGGTTCGTTCTTGAACCCGCTGTTCTAATTCTGTATTGGCCTGCTTCAACTCCCGTTCTAATCGTTTACGTTCAGTAATATCCCGCCAACTCAAACGACCATGGAGAATCTGTCCGTCCTCCCCCCGAACTGCCCGCATGTTGAGGCTAACCTCTATCTTGCTGCCATCTTGATGTTGCAAGGCCAACTGAGCATCCTTAACTTCGCCTGTGGTCATAAAGTCATCCAGAGCCTTCTCGATCTGGGGTAGGCAGTCTGGATGGCATATCTCGTAGATAGAGGAACCTATAATTTCTTTCTTGCTATAGCCCAGCTTATGAGTCAGTGTTCGATTACAACGCACAATTTTTCTACTTTCAGCGTTTACGGACCCATACATATCTGGTGCATCGTTGTACAGATTTTGGTATTGAAGTTTGGATTTTTTGAGGACGGCGTAAGCTGTCTCTAATTTTAGTGTGCGTTCGTTGACGGATAACCGGAGCTGTTCAGTCTGAGAGTTCAAAGCTAGTTCAGTCTGTTTGCGCTCTGTAATATCATCTATCTGAACAATAAAGTTGGAGGGTTCACCTTTAAAATCGCGAACTAATGAAATACTCAACAGCGTCCAAATGATATGTCCCTGCTTATGGATATAGCGCTTCTCGAACTGACAGGCATCAATGCTATTGCAAAGTAATTGTTCGATATTATATTGGGCTGCTTCCAAATTTTCTGGATAAGTGATGTCCCGGAAATTAGTTTCTAAAAGTTCTGTTTCAGAATATCCCAGTATCTTGCATAGAGCAGGATTGACCTTGATCCAGTCGCCTTCAGGTGTAACTAAGGCATTGCCAACTAAGGCAAATTCGAAGGCATTGTTTACAAGGTTTTGGCTTTGTTGGAGTTCAGCTTCAATTTGCCGACGTTCTGCGATTTCACTCATCAGAGCCAAATTTGTAGTCGCAAGTTCGGTGGGGCTTTTCAAGGCCAAGGCTTGAGGGACAATTGGAAACAGTTCAACAGCCGTAAATACAGATACGGTTGCTGTGAGCGCTTTGGCTGATCCAGATAGCCAATAGGTAGGGTGCCAAAGAGTCCAAATTTCAAAAATATGGGTAACACCACAGGAAACGATGAAAAGACCAAATAAAGCAAAAATTTCGAGATGAGGTAGGTCCTTACGTTTGGAAACAAAATAGCCCAAGGTGCAAGGAATAGAAAAATAAGCAATTGCTATCAGCGCATCGGAGATCGCGTGGAGTAAGACAAGTTCGCTTTTCCAGAGATAACAATGGCCATGCGGAATATACAAAAGAACAGCATTACTTAAATGATTCCAGCCCATTTAACTTCCTTGCAGTTTTGTAAAGTGGTAGAGCATCAAATATCCCTGAATTAATCGTTCAGTGACTCAAAAATATGACTAGAGATGAAGAATATTTATAAAGATAAATATATTCTTGGAAAAACTAAAAGAATTTCAATTTACCGAAATGCATCAAACAAAAAGATAATGCTTCAAATATCAATTAGTCATTAGAAAAGTTTTTCTAAAACATAAGCTAATGCTCTTTAATATTCCCTGTTTAACACTTTGAGGAACAGGCTCAATTCAATTTCTTAAGAGAAAAACTAGATCTTAATTTATCGGTCAGAGAAGCTCCCTTCACGGAAGAACTTGTCGGCAGCCGCTTCATAGCGACGGCTTTGCATCAAGATATCAATAGCTTGGCCTTGCTTATCGACCGCTCGCCACAAATAGTATTTCTTGCCCTTAATCTTGATAACGCCTTCATCAAGATGCCACTTATCAGCAGGTTGGGGGCAGCGACGACAAATTTGATGGGCACAAGCTTGAGCAAACTTTCGACACCACCAGATGCCCAGGAACTCCAATGCTTTGAGCAAGTCCATCAAAGCCTTCCTGAATTCCCCCTAGCCTACAACGACACCTATGGCCATTTAAAAGGAGATAAGGCCCTCAAGTTGCTCGTGCGGTCAGGCGCTGCTTGAAACGTCTGGCTGACCTGGCTGCACGGTATGGGGGTAGAAGAGTTTGTTACCCTTCTACCCGAGGGGGCAGTCCACGTTGCTGCTCTATATCGGGCCAAGACAGATAGACGCGATCAGGTCTCTGCGGATCTGTCTCTCAATCAATCTTGAAAACTGTATTATTGATAAAGATACTTAATATTTTTTTTATTTCAGCTAAAGCATCTTCTCTCCAAACAGGAATACGGATGATGAAAGATCTTGGTATTGCCTTGTTGAAAAAAAAATCTGCAATCGTGGAAGAGTGGATTAACGCAGTCCGTTTAGACTTCGAATTTCAGACTACAAAAGAATTATCATTCAATGCCGTAAGGGATAGCATTCCTTCAGTCTTGGAGGCAATTGCATCTCTATTAACTCAAGCGATCGCTGATCAACCTCGCAACTTAGAGCAAAAAAGTGTAACTCATGGCCTAGTTAGAGCAGAACAAGGATATGATACAACCGAAATCATTCGCGAGTATTGTCTATTGCGAGAAACGCTTTTTTCTCAATTAGCACCCGAATTACTCACGCTTTCTAACTTAGAGTTGCTGGCCACTACGAGAATGATTAATGTCAGTTTCGACACGGTGGTTTCATTTTCTATAGAAAGCTATATTCAAAGCCGACTTCAAGAATATGCTCAAATCCAAAACCAACTGTTGCTAACCAATCAAGAGCTAACTCGCCTAGTCAGTTCGCAAACAGACAATCTCTCTCACCTCAGTCATGAGTTAAAAAATCATTTAAATTCGATCATGGGTTTCTCTGAGTTGTTGTTGAATCAACGACAAACCCAAGCTTTCAACCAAGAGCAACTTGATCTTGACGTAAAGCTTATTAAGCATGTTCTTAGCAATAGTCATCAATTGCTTCGCCTCATTAATGATGTGTCTGAAGTCTCTCATTTCGATTTAGATCAAGTTCGGCTAGACATCATGCCCATTAATGTAAGTTCGCTCGTCCTCGATACGGCTAAAACCCTAGAGAACCCCGAACAAGAAGACATTAAGATGATGATTGATTGTGAACGTGCTCCTCGGCAAGTACTCACCGATCCACTGCGGCTGCAACAGATTATTACTAATGTCATCAGCAATGCACTTGACTATACCGAGACAGGAATCATTAATGTTACGTGTCAAATGACGGACGAAGACCAGTGGTCGCTTGTAGTAGCTGATACAGGTAGAGGTATTAGTTCTGAAGACCAAGCCCATATTTTTGAACCTTATTTTCGAGCAGGCTCAGAAGAAAATTATGTTCCCCAAAGTACTGGCTTAGGGTTGGCTATTGTGGCCAAGCTGGTAAAGCGGTTAAAGGGCAAAATTAGGCTAGTTTCTGAACTAGGCAAAGGAACAACTTTTACCTTGACCTTTCCCTGTAAGACTCCTGATTTATCAGTCCAGTCATAAATGCTATAAGATTTTAATTGATCCTTAAGATGATGTTGGAGTGCAGAAATAAATCTTCAGACCTCGACAATACAATCACTTAACAGAAAATTATTTATGGATAAGATAACACTACCACTCACTAAAAATATCCATAGACTTTGGTCAGACAACGAAGATTACTGCTACTTCGAAGAGAGTAACATACACTCTTTCAAATATTCATCTCAAGCTTTTCAACCTATAAATGCATGGAGGCTAGCTGACAGTGCTTTTGTAGCATACGCTAGTTGTGATTTTGCTAAAGTGCAATTTAAAAAACTTGGATTAGATAGATTTCAGTCGTTTTTCAACGGTAGCACGCAGTGTTATGTAGCAAGCAATGATATTTTTTCTATTATCACCTTTCGTGGTACTGAGATTCAAGATTTTAGTGGACTAAAAGATCTAGTAATTGACGTTCGCTTTAATCTTGTTGATTCTTCACTGACAGGTAAATTCCATAACGGCTTTAAAGATGCTCTTGATGAAATTTGGAGTGGAAGCTCTAATTTGCATGAGTATTTACAACAGCTCAAAGTAGACTATCCAACCATGAAATCATGGTTTACGGGTCATAGCTCAGGTGCTGCTCTTGCTATTTTAGCCGCCGGAAGATTCGGAAGTTCTCAAGGACTTTATACTTATGGATGTCCAAAATTATGCAACTCTGAATTTGCTAAATTTTTTCCTATAAAAACAAATTTATACCGATTTGTAAATAACAATGATTTCATTCCAGACCTCCCTTTTATTGATCCTGCCATTTCACAAACTACAACTAACAAGCTACCTTTTATTAAAGATTTAAATCTTCCGAAAACATCTATACCTATTCTTAAAATACCTGAACTATATCAATCAATAGGTGAGTTAATATACTTCGATCACAACGGAAATTTAACAAATCGAACTGAGTCTCTAGAGGTATTTGTTGATCGCTTTGTTGGGGCAGCCAATAATTTAATCGGATCTGCTTCTGATATCTTTCAGTTGCAGCTAACTAATTTCCCCACTAGCTTAGCGGATCATGCACCAATCCATTATTCAATAAATACACGGAATTACTTTATTGATGCAATAAAGTAAAACACCTATATATAGCAATTCGATATATGAATAGTTAGTCTAGTCTCTAGATATTTCCTTCAGAGAATCTATTGAAAATCTTAATCTTAATTTGATGCTCGAAATTCTATCTTTGATCAATTACCATCCAAAATTACTTCAATTTCTCGGGGGATTCCAACGTCGACCCTCTCTTTTTGCCCCATTTCGTCTGAAACGCATTCATCATCTGGTCTTTGTATACCTCATGGTCTGAATAGCGAATCACATCCAGACTAAATTGTAGTAGTCGGGGACTTACCACAATTTAGTGAGGCCAGTTGTAGACCCGACTAAAGTTCGCTTAGCAGGCAAAGATTGACGGTTGTCGATAGCGTCTTCCCATAGTCCCACCAAGGTCTGAAACGCTCGATCCCAACTGTACTGGTCAACACTAGAGGGGGCATAGTCTCCCATGCCTCGCCTTAGAGTAGGACTCTCGATCAGGGCTTGGAGTTTATCGGCAAAATCACTAATTGACTGTGGAGTATACAGATACCCATTACAGCCATGCTCAATATTCTCTACAACTCCACCCGCACGAGGGGCCAGCACAGGAATACCCGAGGCAAAGGCTTCTAAAATTGTCAGGCCCCGTGCTTCTTTTTCCGATGTAGTAATATGAATATCGCTATTGGCGAGCAGGGCAGGGATTTGTGCAGGAGCCACTCGACCTAACAGATGAACATGGGGCGTTAACGCGCCTAATTCTTGAGCAATTTCTGCTCGCATCGAACCATCACCCGCTACGATGAAAGCTATTTTATCTCGATTAATCCGGGACAACGCTTCTCGCATTGCTTTGAACGTAAAGCCCCAGCCTTTATCAGGAGTGAGCCGCCCTACAAACACAAGTTTAATTTGCTGATCCACCTGCGGTAGATCGTAGGCCTGGGCAAAGTAGTTGGAGTGACGCAGATTAGGACTAAAGTTATCGGTATCAAAGCCCACTAACCCTGCGTAATAGGTATTTTTAATTCCCAATTTTATGATTTTCTGTTGTGTAATCGGACTCGTCGTCAAGGTCTGATCGTAGGCATTGTAAACTCGTCGCAGCAGCAGCTTAAACAGATTCTGCAGGCCGGAAATGGCAGCAGGAGGCAAATCGAAGTAGTCCTCTGCATATTCGATAAAATTTGTGCGATAAAAGCACACACAAGGAATCCCAGCCTGTTTAGCATATTTGATACCTGGAGTTTGCCAAAGTCCTACTGACAGCCGTTCCGGCTCATCCACATGCAGAATGTCCGGCTGAAACTCCTCTAAAGACTGCATGAGGTACGAACGGGCTCGCCAACTGACGTTCCGCTCAAAGTCCAAACCCATAAACGCCTCGCTGGGTAAGTTGACGACTTCAATGTTGGGGAGAATCTCACCCGTATAGTCTTGCCAGTTGGGGTATACACTCGCCAATGCCTGATAGTCAGGACAAAATACTCGGACCTGATGGCCCCACTGACTCAGCTTTTTCATCCGGTTGAAGTCGGCGACCGTTACACCATCGACAACAGGGAGGAAACCAGAGGTAATAATGGCAATCTTCATGGAGAGGTTACTTCTTCAAAACTATAAGTGTCATGGATTTCTGGTTTAGATACTGATGAGTCTGGCCCTTTCACGGTGGGCAACTCTATATCCAAGCGACGCAAGCGATGACTTCTAAAGGCCATGACAGTCGCCAGCAAGTTGCCAATTCCCATGAGGAGAACCATGAGGGCAATGCCTCGGCCTTGCCCAATCCCGCCGATGAAGGGGCCTACAGTTTCTGCAAACGGGCCACCAGCCATCAAGGGTTCTAGGAAGTTTTCTACTAAAGGCCCCACGACGATATAGGCAAAGATCGCTAAAGATTTTTCAATCATTTGCTGAAGCGCAAATACTCGACCCTGGTAATGTTGGGGAACTTTACTCTGCCAAATCGCCTGGTTGCAACTAACAATGATGGGTTGAGCAAATAGATAGACAAATAATCCCATCGCCGCCAGCGGAATGGATGTTTGTAGCGCCGCCATGAGCATAATCAGAGCTTGCAGTGGGATGAAGTAGAGGAGACCATAAACCCGGCGTTTGGGTCCTCCCCAGGCTGTCATCACAATACTGCCCAGCAACAAACCACTCCCCCCAATAGAGAGCACATACCCTAACTCTTCCCGAGATCCAAAATCTAAAATCAGCGGCCAGAACACTACTTCTAAAATGCCTACGGAAAAGAAGTTGGTGGACATATAAAGTAGCAGCCGCGATAGCCCTGGGCGTTTGGTGATGTATCGCCAGGCAAACTGCATCTCTTGCAGTAGTCGGCGGATTTGGGGAGGTTTGGTCGATCGAGTGCGTTTGATTTTGGGGAAGCGGGCAATCATCAGGGTCGCCATCGCGATCAGAAACGTGCTGAAGTCGATAATTAAGATGCCGCCGATGCCCAAAATGCCGATGAGCAAACCTGCGATCGCAGGTGAAATCACCCGAGCAATACCGCGTGAAACCTGAACCATGCCGTTCATACGGCTGTATTGGCTAGCAGGAGTCAACTGAGCGATCGCAGCCGTATAGGCAGGCACTTGAAACGCGTTAAAAATCGAGTTAATACCCACCGCCAGATAGATGTGCCAAATCTCTAGCTGATTGGTCAAGACTAGAGCACCAATAATAAGTGTGCCAACGCCAGCTGCCGCATCACTGAGAATCATAGCCCAACGACGGTCCCAGCGGTCGATCAGTGACCCCGCAATGGGCGATATGAGCGTGTTAGGCAGGTAAGTAAACAAAATCACCAGTGCCAACTGGCTGATAGACTGATTTTGCTGATATACCCAAACGCCTAGGGCAAATTCTGTCAGTTTTGTCCCCAACAAAGACACAACTTGACCTAACCAAATCAGCAGAAAAGTTTGCATCTAATTCCCTTGTTCCTTCACCATCAAATCAACACATTCTTGTACTCAGACAACTGCTACGGTCCATCGCTGATTCCAGCCGTTGTGATTGATCTGTCTCTCTGAGCAGACACAGACTTTTCGCTTCTCACTTCAAGTGCCCCAGCGAATATTGCACCTAAACTGCAACAATGCCGCACGAACTGGATAAATTAGGGAATTGCAGATATTCTCATGTCTGCATTGAGTGGACATAGAAATCGTCATAAATTATCGAAGCTAAGCATGAAAAGAGATTCAACAAAGTGTGCTTTCTTGGTCCCCAAGACTTGGGATTAGACTCCTTGGTTACCGCTAGAGCAAATCTGTTGTATTAGCCAACAATCAAGATTAATTCAAATTAAATATGTTGGTATTTCAAATCCCAAAAATGCCCATCACTATTAACATGCAAAGATTTTATGACCTAGAAATACTATTTTTTGTTTCCTCACTGGAGAAACAATAGCACCCTTAACTATTGATAGAACGACTCAACTTACTTTGGGTGATTCGAAAGCAAAATTAAGTGCCAGTTAAGACTTGAATTTAAACCAGTATTAAATCCACAATGCAATCACTTCTGACCGAAGTCAAACCCGAGTGTTGAGATTTTTTAAGTGTCCAGTATGATATCCCCGATTCTCTTTGAAATCAGAAAAGCAAGATCCAATGATGCCCAGAAAACTCAGTCAATTAGCATTCTGCTCAAAAGTATATTGAGGATATGACCACGATTTCATAGAAGCTTATTGGCCAGAACTGAACCTATACGCCGATGGATTATCTGGCTGTGCGTGCGACGTCCTCAATCAGATTTTATGGACGAGAACAACTGTCCTCTCCGCAAATGGAATTAATAACTTTGTTCGTTGCTCCCCCCTTTATCGGTCAAGGGCAAAGAATCAGACAGTATGTCTGGCTATACACTATTGACTTGTGAGCATGAACGCTGGCTAGGAGAACGATGCGGTTATGGTTAGCAAAATATACTGCCTTTTGGGAGTGGAATTGAGGGACTTGCGCACGATTCCGACTTTCCGACTTTATGGTCCCGACGCTCCCCGACTGACATTTGCGATCGCCTGGCTTAGGCTATGGGATACCAGGTGCTGAATTTTGCTCTCCTAACAACCTGTCCTATATATGCCTTGACAACCCCGGCCACAGATTGATAGACAAAATTGTTGGCCGGACAATGACTGGGCACAGAGCATCATTCTCTGTGCCCAGTACGGGCTCCTTATTTATCCCTTAGTCACTCACACCCTAGTATTAATGAACAAATTCGATTACGCTACTTGCCCTACGGATCTAGACCCGACTCGTTTACCGCAACATGTCGCCGTGATTATGGATGGCAACGGTCGTTGGGCCAAACGCCAAGGTTTTCCTCGGATTGCTGGACACCGTCAAGGGGCACGTGCTTTAAAAAATTTAGTGCGCTGTTGCAAAGATTGGGGCGTTTCGGCCCTAACTGCCTATGCCTTTTCTACGGAAAACTGGCGTCGCCCCCTGGAAGAAGTAGACTTCCTACTGGTGTTGTTTGAGCGTCTATTACGCCAAGAATTGGCTGAGATGGATCGAGAAGGGGTGCGGATCTCGTTCATTGGCGATTTATCTCCGCTTCCGTCCTCGCTGCGACGAGAAATTGATCATGCCATAGAAGCGACAATTGACAACCAAGCCGTCCACTTTAGTGTGGCTGTCAATTATGGCAGTCGGGCTGAACTGACCCATGCCTGCCGCCAAATTGCGGAGCAGGTTCAACAAGGGACTTTACAACCAGAAGCGGTCGATGAACAAGTGATTGAGCAATATCTTTATACGGCTGGCACCCCAGACCCAGACCTATTGATTCGCAGTAGCGGTGAACTGCGCTTGAGCAACTATCTGCTCTGGCAGTTGGCCTATACGGAGTTTTACTTCACAGATGTGTTCTGGCCTGATTTTGACCGAGCTGTATTTCATGAGGCACTACGGCACTACCAAATGCGCGATCGCAGATACGGTACCCTCAAACTCAAACAACCTTGTGCGAGATTGGAAGCGTAAAGGTTCTATGCCAAACCCATTCTATTCGCCGAAGAGCCATGAGAATAGACCTAATATAAGTCCTAAGGTTAGCAATCGCGGCACAGACAATGTATGAGATATATTAATAGGCCAAATTACCAATATTCTGGTAATTTGGGTGCTAATCCAGAAAATAACGATAAAAATAACAGCTGACATAGCGGCCCTTATAGTGTAGGAAATGACCAGATGGTCTTTACTTCGTTGGCATTGGTATAGCAGTAGCAGCCGTTGACTTTGGCATCTGAGTTGGTTCTGCGGCCGGGGCCTTCTGGCTTTTGAAAGCTGGCTTAGAAATCTTCTCAGGGGGAGCTAGCTTTTGCTCTGGCGCAGAGGAAGATTCAGTGTCTGTATCTTGTTTAGTATTGTTACTAGTACCACTGTTAGTTTGGGACTCACTGTCTTCCTTTTTTTTAGTCTCATTGTCTGTTTTGAGTTGAGAACGCACCAATTCCTGAATTTGCTGATGCGTTTCGATTCCTTCATAGGCATAGCGATTATAGCCATTCTCGATAATCAATCGTTCCAAGTAGCGAACCCGCTCTAGACTGCCTGGGTGCGATGAAAACCAAGGGGCGACAAAGGGCTTATCTTCCTTACTTAAAGTGACCATTAGATTGCGTAAACCATCCGCTGCGTAATTAGCAGAGCTTAGTAGACGGGTCCCTAAAACGTCAGCTTGCCGTTCCATGTCACGACTATAGTCAGCCACAACTAAATTTGTTACTAGGCCCCCCACATAGGGAATTAAGCGTGTTAGTCCACCTGCTTCGCTGCTCTCCGTCGCCAGTTGAAAGCCGTGGGACAGTACTGCATGGGAAAGTTCATGGGCCATCAAGCCTGCCAATTCGGCTTCAGACTTGCTTTTGAGGATAGCGCCACCATTTAGAAAAATTTTGCCGCCCGGTAAAGCAAAGGCATTGAGCTTGTCATTGTTAATAATGTAGAACTGGTACTTGAACTTCCGGCTGGCCAAGATAGTCAGTTTCTGACCAATTCCATCCACATAGGCTTGCACTTGTGGGTCTTCAATGAGCGGAAGTTGGCGCTTGGTTCGGTCTGCGATCGCATTGCCGACTGCTGTCTCTCCCCGCAACAATAGAATAGACGTCTGCAAAGCTGACAATCCAGGTAGTGGACTGCCAGTGATCGCAATCCCCAAGGCCCCTGTGATGAAACTGCCGATGGTATTATTCGTAATTTGGGTTCGCAAACGCGACCGAAAACGGCCTTGATATTCCTCAGATAATCTGGAAAATTCAGGCGTATCTGGATGGTCTGGATTCAGCAGTGTGAACTGACGAGCCGTAATGGAGGCCTCCAACCATTGTTTAGACTGAGTTTGCTGTTGGATCAGGCCTTTTTGTAATTCCGGTTGATTGGGGTAGAGAGAGGCTGCTCGCTCCATTACTGCGAGGGCTGCCTCTGGTTTCTGATCTGTCACTAGCGCTGCCGCTAGTTGAAGATGCCCAGGGATAAACTCTGGATATTCCTTAACCAGCAATTTCAAGGGCACAAAAATACGAGTTTTGAGATTCAGTTTTACTCCAGCTTTAGCCTCTCGCCAATACACACGGCCACCCGGAGGCAGTTGGGCAGGATCTTGAATTGGCTCAGCCGGTGGTTTTACCTCTGCACCTTCAGTAAAAGCAGGTTTAGCTTGTTGATACAATGCCTCAGCTTCCAAACGCTGGCCAGCTTGATAGAGCTGATCTGCCTTGATAATCAGCTTTTGGCGGGCTTGTTCCTCAGGAGATAAAGTAGATTTCTCAGAATCTGACTTCCGGGGGGTTGCTTCTTGTGGAGACGCTTTGTCAGTCTGGGCTTCTTGCCTGTCCTGTGGACGTAGGCCCGTCAGAGACCACTGCTGAGAATGATTTTGTTGAACCAGAAATTGTGGTTTGGCAGATTGGCTCGAAGATGGATTGGCTGGCTTCGCAGCTATCTCGACAGCGGGAGCCAAGACAACCACTGTTGCCATAACAGAAAATAAGCGAAGATTTAGAATCATAGAACCCGCGGTGCCAAGCCAAGAGACAAGTTTCGCTTGTAATCTGTCTACGACGATAAAAACATCATATTATAGACAAACTTCAAGAACTAAGGAGAGCTGCCAGCACAACCGACAACGGAAGTGGCATAGAATTCAATACCTATCATTTTACGGTTATTCATTCAATCTGGTGAATATTTGGACAAATTTTTATAGTGGCTTATATGCCAAATTTTGAGTCAATTTTCGTCATTCTGCCATCCAAATATTTGGTGGTCCGCAGTCGCCAGAGAACAAAGATGGGGCTGGCCCAGTATTAAAAAAGTTAGATCATGCTAAAGATTCTGTGAATAAATTTGAGACAAACGTCCGGGTCGTTTCATAGCGTCCTCCATCAACATGGACTGCGGCAATGAGCGCTTCCAAGGTCTCTCCCAGAACGGATGATTGGGTAGCAATACCTTGCTTTTGCTCACCGATGCCAAAGCGAATAAATGGGGCAATATCCATCTCTCGAAGCATCATTCCCAGAGTTTCTCGTTTCTCTAAGTCTATCTTTTTGTTAGTAATAGACTCTCGACTGTCGTAGCCCTTCTCGATTAACAACTCAATCAAGATTGCCTTCAAAACCGCATCACCTAGAATTCGATAGACTTCTTGATCTTCACAGGCCTTACCTTTCTGCTTTTGTTCTTGGGCAAATGCCTTACGGGTCAGTGCCCGGATCAGAAACTCTTTATTCTTGAAGGTATAGTTCAACCGCTGTTCAATCGAGATAATGTCTTCAGAGTTCATGCCCAAACCAGTTGACTGAATATCGTTCATTATCCATGAAGACTTGTATTTTGGCGGTCATAGAGTCAGCATCGGCTAGTTTACGTTTGGGAGAGTAAGACTGCTGCTAGGCCCCGTAATATATTGAGTCCCATAATTTTGCCAATTTTTGTAGGTATACAGCTTTCTGCTTGAAGAGCAGCCGTAACCAAGGGCAAGCCCGTAAGGTGGAATGAGCATTTTATTTGCGGCGATCAAACTCCAGGGAAGAAGTCGTTGCCTGTGGTGCCAACCCAGTAGAATAGGGTCACTGAGGTGTGTTATGCCCCTACTTCAGGATAAAGAGTCCCAAAGCATAAAGCTTGGATGATTTTATCGCTGAGCAGGTGCATTCAGTTTTTGCTACCTCTGCCTCTGGAAACCTATGAATTACTTAATTGTGGTCCTATCGGATCGGATTCAAGCGGAAGCAGCCTATACCTCTCTAGAAAAAGCAGGTATTCCGCTTTCCCAAATCTCAATTTTAGGACGAGGGTATAAAAGTGCGGATGAGTTTGGTTTTATTAATCCTGAGCAACCTGCCCAAAAACAGGCCCAACGCCTCCTAGCCTTCACACTGCCCCTAGGACTGATCTGTGGGGCCACCTTTGAACTTTATACAGGCATCCGCCTATTTCCTGGGGTAGGGACAGTCATCAACGTCGTGCTAGGGGGGCTGTTGGGCGCTGCCTTTGGCACCTTGGGGGGACTATTGTCAGGTGGAGTAGTGGGTTTGACAGTGGGAAGTGGCGATGCCTTGGTTTATCGCAATCGTTTGCAGGCTGGTAAATACATTCTCGTAGTCAAAGGGACAGAGCAACTGACGCGCCAAGCCACCCCTATCCTGCGTCAATATGATCCTGAGAAACTGCAAGGGTATATCGAACCAGTCAACTAATGGTCGAAATTTCCGGAAATCTGGTGGTATGCCCAAGGTTTTGATTATCGGTGGATCGGGTCGGATTGGTCGCAGTATCGCTGCTGATTTAATTAAGAACGACGCTGTTGTTGTGACCCTGACTAGCCGAAGTCTTGAGGCAGCTCAGCAGGCTGCTGCTAGTTTAGGATCCCAAGCTCGGGCTATCCAATTGGACCTGACTCATCTCAAGGCGTTGGAGACTGCGATCGCCGACGGCGTAGCCTATCCGCAGGACAGAGGCCAGTCGGAGACTAGCGCACCTTACGATCTCGTCATTCACTGTGCGGGTCCCTTTCACGATCGCGATGCTCGGGTTTTACAAACCTGTATTCAGCAACGGGTGAACTATCTAGATGTCAGCGATCATCCCTCCTTTACAGAGAAAGCGCTCAAATTCAAAGATCAAGCCACTGCCGCGGGTGTGACAGCCATCATCAACACAGGTGTGTTCCCAGGCATCTCCAACAGCATGGTTCGTCAGGATGTGGAAGCCCTTGACCAGGCAGACACCATTCATCTCAGCTACGTCGTAGCAGGCACGGGCGGCGCCGGGATGACAATTATGCGCACCACGTTTTTAGGATTAATCGATCCCTTCTTAGGGTGGTTAAACGGTCAATGGCAGCTGATTCAACCCTATAGCGATCGCGAGCACATTCAGTTCCCACCTCCTTACGGTCGGGTGAATGTATTTTGGTTTGATGTCCCAGAGCGATTGACCCTACCCCAAAGTTTTTCGGTACAGTCAGTGATCACTAAATTTGGCTCAGTGCCAGAGATTTACAACGGGATTACCTGGGCCTTGGCGCATTGGCTGCCAAAGTCGTGGCTCCAACGACGCCAAATGATTGAGTTCTTGTCTTGGGGCGGCTTCGTGACCACACAATTTACCGATCGCTTGAGTGGTACTGGCGTGGCGATGCGATCAGCCGTTACTGGAACCTTGGCAGAACAACCCACTGAAGTAGTGTCAAGTTTAGTATTGCCGGATACTGCGATCGCAGCCGGATATGGCACGGGCAGTATTGCCCAACTTATTCTTAATCAAGACTTGAGTAAGCCCGGCGTATGGCCTGTAGAAGCAGCTGTGCCCACACCATTATTTCAACAAACGATGGTGAAACGAGGTGTAAAAATAGAGCAGCATATTTGTTCCTCAGCACCTGAGACTTGAAGCAACATTACGAAGTCCTTGCGGATCAGCCCCCAAAGCACGTGAGGAGAAATTTTAGGCGATAAGATGGGGAGAACTTAACTATGCACTCCATCCATTCAGCGTCAGTCTAGGGTCAAAACTGTGGTCAAGATTATTCAGCGCCGTTCCCTTGGTATGCAGCCAGTGTATGACATTGGCCTAGCCACGGATCACAATTTTGTGATTGCCAATGGCTGGGTGGCTGCGAACTGTTTCAACAAATCCCACTCCACGGCTTATGGGTATGTCACTTATCAAACGGCTTATCTAAAGGCTAATTACCCTGTTGAATATATGGCGGCCCTACTCACTGCGAACAGTGGTGATCAAGATAAGGTTCAGAAATATATTGCCACAGCTATCAGTATGGGCATCGAGGTAGAACCGCCTGATATCAATCGGTCTGGCGTTGATTTTACCCCTTTAGAAAAAAATATCTTGTTTGGTCTATCAGCCGTGCGTAACCTAGGGCAGGGAGCGATTGAGGCTTTGTTGGTTGCTCGTGACCAGGATGGGAACTTTATCTCTTTGGCTGAACTGTGCGATCGCGTCGATTCGCGAGTGGTCAATCGCCGGGCTTTAGAAGCACTGATCTACAGCGGTGCCCTGGATGAGTTTGATCCCAATCGCAACCAGCTGGTTCATGATTTAGAACTGATTTTGGAGTGGGCCCAATCCCGGGCCAAGGATCGGGCGATTGGCCAAGGCAATCTCTTCGACATTATGGGGGGAGACGCCGAGTCTGGAGCAGCGCCCTCCTCATTAGAAACAGCTCCCAAAGCTGCTCCAGTCGAAGATTTTCCCGAATCCGAGAAACTAAAGTTAGAAAAAGAGATCCTAGGTTTTTATATCTCCAATCATCCTCTCCGTGAAATTGAAAGACCGGCACGCTTGATGGCCCCCATCAGTCTGACTAATTTAGAGGAACAGCCGGAAAAAACGACTGTTAGCGCCATTGTTTTATTCACAGAGGTAAAGCCCATCGTCACCAAGAAAGGGGACCGCATGGCCATCGTGCAGATGGAAGATCTGTCTGGGAAAGCGGAAGGGGTTGTCTTTCCTCGCAGCTTCGAACGCATTGGCTCCTACATCGAAACGGACCACCGCCTGATGATTTGGGGCAAAGTCGACCGTCGAGATGATCGGGTGCAATTAATTATTGAGGATGCTGAGCCCATTGAAGAGGTACGGCTAGTGATGGTAGAAATCCCGGCTGAAGATGCAGGCAATATTCAACAACAGCAACGCCTCAAAGAGATTTTGCGGCAACAAGCGGGTGAAGAAGCAGGTGCCAAAGTTGCGGTGATTGCTAAAATCAAAGGCCAACAAAAAAACCAACTAGTGCGCTTGGGAGCTCAGTTTCGAGTCCAAAATGAGCATTCAGCTGTCCAAGCACTGTCCAGCGCCGGATTTCGAGCGTCTTCTTCGGTCTTAGTAGATTTGCAAACCTGAACATTTATTTGTAGATAATTTATTATCGTCTAAAAAATATGCATAATGTTAGCTGGAAGATCTAAAAAATCTATCTTTAGAGCTAGGCATATCCTATTTTTTCAACCATAATTGGGTTATAGGCTGGGGGTATCTAGTATTCATGATGACTATTACAAAAGGATGCCAATGAAAAACTTATTGACTAAAGCAGGGTTGTCCCTCTTGGTGACAGGTATTGTCTCCGTGGGTATATCTAGTGTTAGCCATGCCCAGGACGCATCTGAAGCATCTGAAGTATCTCAGGACGCGCCTGAAGTATCCATTGAACCCGAATCATTGCCAGGCAATTATGGTCTAGTACGGTCCTACAATGGCCAGAACTTAGATGTGCGTTTATTAGACGGAACTGAAAAATCCTATACAGTACCAGAAGGAAGTTCTGCTGAGCTTAAGCAGGGCGACCTAGTAGGTTTTGATGTGGATGAAGAAGGCGTGGTGTCCAGGGTTCAACCTCCCGCTGTAGATGAAGTTATCCGTGGGACCGTCACCGATATCGACCCGGAAAGTCAAACGGTTACCCTGATGCCAGAGGGGGCTGATGAGGCAGTTGATACTCAGATTTCTCAAGCTACAATTTCCAAATTGGGTTTGGAACCCGGTAAGGAAGTGATGGTGACTAGATTCCAAGGGACATGGGCCAGCAAAGTTTGTCTCCCCAGAGCTGCAGCTCCGGTCGCGGCTCCTCCAGTGGAAGAACCTATTGCACCGACAGGTGGCATTGAAGAGCCCATCCCCGTAGAAGAGCCATTGCCAGCAGAAGAGCCTATCCCAGCGTTGTGGTAGTAGACGAGTTGGAATTGAAGGGGTTCATCCAAGATTCAATCTCTTCATAATTTAAATTTAAAGCTAATTTTCGTTTAAGAAATGGGGATGATCCTGCGGGTTATCCTCATTTTTGATTGAGGAATGTCTTGTGAAAACGTTGCTGATTGGACTGATTCAAGTCTATCGAAAACTCCTTTCTCCTTTATTGCCTCCGTCCTGCCGATTTCAACCAACTTGTTCTGCATACGCACTAGAGGCAATATCAACGTGGGGGGTCGCCAAAGGGAGTTGGTTAGCACTACGACGTATCTCTCGTTGCCACCCGTTTCATCCGGGAGGGTATGATCCCGTTCCTGTACCGACAGCAGCAGTCAATCAAGGTGAACCTGACCCCATGAATCTGGATGATATTCATGCCAATTCGACCCATCCAGATCAGCTTTGATCAAGGTTTTGCAAAGAAAGGTTGAATTCAATGAAGTAAGATTACGATAGTAGTCTTTTCATTCGAGGGTGGATTTGCAATTAGAAGATCGGCTGTTTTCCCAACTTGATATTGCTCAAGATCAATTGCGGCGGGCTCCTGATCGACGGTTATCTGCTATCACCTTAGTGGCCGGCACTACAGTAGGTGCCGGCATCTTAGCCTTACCTGCCATGACTCATCCGGCTGGTTTTTTGCCCTCAACCGTTCTGCTGCTGGTGGTTTGGCTTTATGCGCTAGTAGCGGCCCTGTTGCTGGCTGAAGTTAATGTATTTTGGATGCGCCAATCGGGTCAGCCTAATGTTGGCCTGCTCAGCATGGTTGAGAGCACCTTGGGGCAGTCCGTGGCTAAGGGGGCTGGTGGTGCCTATGTGTTTCTCCACTATGCTCTGCTAGTCGCCTATATGGCTCAGGGGGGAGAAATTATTGCCAGTGCTCTCGCTCATAATCCTTGGGTGTCGTTGCCAGAGTGGCTAGGACCTGTGCTATTTGCCCTGGTATTTGGAGGGTTGCTCTTTTGGGGAAGAGAAGCACTCGTTGCCAAGTTCAACAATACCTTCGTGGCGATTGTGATCCTCACGTTCGTGGTCCTGTTGCTTTTAAGCGGATCACAGATTGACCCGGGACAATTCGCTCATCAAAACTGGTCAGCCATCAGTCCTGCTGTGTCAGTGATGCTAGTGGCCCTGTTTTATCACAACATTGTGCCTATCGTAACAACTCAATTAGAAGGTGATTTGGGCAAAATCCGGCAGTCGATTGTAGTGGGTTCTGCTATTCCCTTGTTGATGTTTTTGCTATGGAATGCAGTCATTTTGGGCAGTATTTCTAGTTTGGCTGGGGGAAGTGAGATCTTCGATCCTCTAGCAGCTCTGCGCAACAATGCTGATCTACCGATGTTGGGTCTCGTCGTGTCAGTGTTCTCAGAGTTTGCGATCGCAACGTCCTTCATCGGTTTCACTTACGGACTCTTGCATTTCTTCAAAGATGTCCTGCAAGTCAGGGACCTCACCCCAGATAACCGTCTGCCCCTGTTTTCGATCATTTTTCTGCCTTCATTAGGGCTGTCAACCTTAAATCCCCATATCTTTTTTACTGCTCTAGATTATGCAGGTGCCTTTAGTATTTCGGTCCTCGGCGGTATCTTACCCGCGATTATGGCGTGGAAGCTACGATATAGTCCCACAGAGCAGATGGTGCAAAGAAGACTTGTTCCAGGGGGTCGAATCACCTTAGCAATCATGGTGGCTCTAGCGGGGGTCGTCATTGGCATCCAACTAGTCACAATGCTGGCAACCTAAACAGCTATATCTCCTGCTCCTTTAAGAATGATAGGGATTCTCGGACAGTCAGCAATCTAGTGACTAAGATGGAGTAGCTTAATATCTATATTCAGTAATGTTGACCCTGTATTGGTCTTGTTTTCTGATTGGTGGTGTTTTCGTGATCCTAGCGGCTGTCAGTGGCATTGATGGCATTGAGTTTGAGTTAGAATTCGACTCCGACGTAGAAATATTTGACCCTAAAGATCAGCCAGCTTCTTCCTTCATCTCTAAGCGAAGAAAGCAGCGGCAGTTACCCTTCTTGAGGCTGATTACGAGTCTCAAATTTTGGACGTTTGGCAGTTGCTTCTTTGGCCTGACGGGTATTTTGCTCAGTTCCTTGCCAACGGGTCTACCGGTTTTAGTGGTTACGCTGCTCTCAGTCGGGATGGGCTTAGTCTGTGGAACAGCGATGTCAGGGCTGCTGCTCTATTTGCGGCAGCAACAAGCGGATAGCCTGATCAACCATGATGATTTGGTAGGTTTGGCTGGGACTGTGGAAATTCCCTTTGATGCCCGTACCCGTGGCAAAGTCCGATTAAAGGTGAAGGGTAGCATCTTGGAAGTTGTAGCCTTTACAGACGGTAGCAATGCTTTTCAGCCGGGAGAGCAAGTTGTTGTCGTCGGCACCCAGGAAAATCGAGTTTGGGTCGTGTCCAGTGATTCTTTCAATCAACCCCCTGATGCTTTAGGAAGTGGAGCAAACTAATATCCGGTGTTCAAAGATGCTGAGAGCAGGGCATCTTTACACAAAGCTTTGTCATTACAGGCTGATGTCCAAGAGACATGGTAAGTAGTAGGAGATTTCAGAGTATGAGTGCATCCTTTAGCCAGCCTCACTGGCAGCAATCTCAACTGATTGCCCAAGTGGACTCTTCTAATAGAGTAGAAACGGAGGAACCAGACATTCCGACGGTGCCGATTGCACTGTCTATCTTTTTTGTCATTCTCATTGTTTGGTTTTTGAAAAGCTTTTTGCGGATTTGTAATCCCAACGAAATCCTGATTCTGTCAGGGCGTAAGCATCGGAATAAAGACGGGCAAACCGTGGGCTATCGAGTCATCTTTGGCGGGCGGGTGGTGTCAATTCCGATTCTGGAAACGGTGAAAACTATGGATATGACCACCATGCCAGTGCCAGTAGAAGTCAAGAATGCTTACTCCAAGGGCGGTACACCCCTCGATATTCAAGCCATTGCTAATGTCAAGATTGCCAGTGATCCAGAGGTGGTGGGCAATGCAATTGAGCGGTTTTTGGATCGCGATCGCAAAGAAATTCTCCGAGTCGCCCGAGAAACCCTAGAAGGCAACTTGCGGGGGGTCGTGGCCTTGCTGACGCCCGAACAAATCAACGAAGATCGGCTGCAATTCGCGGAACGGATTGCCCAAGATGTATCCAGAGAACTCGCTAAATTGGGGATGCAACTCGACACCCTCAAAATCCAGAGTGTGTCTGACGAAGTGGACTACCTCAGTTCCATTGGTCGACGGCAAATCGCCCAAATTGTCCGTGATGCTGAAATTGCTGAATCCAATGCGATGGGAGAAGCGGAGCGAATTGAAGCCGAGTGCCAACAACATTCTGAAGTGGCCGAAACTCAGGCTTTATCCATCGTCCAGCAGAAACAAAATAATCTACGCAAAATCAAGGCTGAACTGGAACAGCGAGCCAAGTCGGAAGAAGAACGCACAATCGCGGCGGGGAAAGAAGCCCGAGCTAGAGCCGAACAACAACTCCAAGCCATGCGCGCCGACCTAGAACGTCTCCGCCTAGAAGCCGATGCGGTCCTTCCGGCTGAGGCTCAACGCCAAGCCAAAGCCCTACAAGCCAGGGGGGAAGCCTCCAGTTTGGGTGAAAATGCCAAGGCCGCGGCCCAAGTCAACGATATGTTGTCCCAGGTCTGGGAAAAAACAGGGACAGACGCCGCCGAAGTGTTTTTAATCCAACAAATTGAAATGGTGCTGCAAAAGGCCGCCGAGATCCCCAATCGCGTCACTTTAGAGCGGGTCAATGTCATTGATAACGGCGACGGCCAGTCCATCGCCAGTTTGGTCAATGCCTATCCTGAGATGGTTCGCCAATTCCTAGATCGAGTCGATCAAACCCTGGGTATCGATGTCACGGGCACCCTCAAACAACGCAACGACAAGCAAGGAGACTAAGTATGGAAGCGATTATTGCGCTACTGGGGGTATTCGGCTTAGGAACAGGTGCTGTTACCCTAGCAATCCGCAATTTGTATTACATCTGCCAACCCAGCGAAGTATTGATTTTTGCAGGCAGCAGCCGCCGCTCAGTAGACGGTAAGCGGGTGGGCTATCGCCTCGTCAAAGGGGGTAGCAGTATCCGTGTGCCCTTGTTAGAGAGAGCCCTGCGGATGGATCTCACCAATATGATTATTGACCTGCGAGTGTCTAACGCCTATTCCAAAGGCGGGATTCCCTTGGCGGTGGAAGGCGTTGCCAACATCAAGATTGCGGGAGAAGAACCCACCATTCACAATGCTATCGAACGGTTGTTGGGCAAAAGCCGCAAAGAAATCGAACAAATGGCAAAAGAAACCCTAGAAGGCAATCTGCGAGGAGTGCTAGCCAGCTTGACCCCTGAACAAGTGAATGAAGACAAGCTGGCCTTTGCCAAAAGCCTATTAGAAGAAGCAGAAGATGACCTAGAACAGTTGGGTCTAGTTTTGGATACCCTGCAAATCCAAAACATTTCTGATGATGTGCGCTATCTGGATTCCATTGGTCGCAAACAGCAAGCCGACTTGCAGCGAGACGCCCGCATTTCGGAAGCCCAAGCCCAGGCTGAATCCAAAATCCGCTCAGCCGAAAATGAGAGAATTACTTCGTTGAAGCGCTTGGATCGAGATATTGGTATTGCCCAAGCTGAAGCTGAGCGCCGCATCCAAGACGCCATGACAATGCGAGGCGCAGTGGTTGCCGAATCAGAAGCAGATATTGCCTCTGAACTAGCCCGAATTCAGGCAGATATTCCGGTACAGCAAGAACGCATCAAGCAAGTCGAAAATCAATTGCAGGCTGATGTCGTAGCGCCTGCCGAAGCCGAATGCAAACGGGCGATCGCCAGCGCTCAAGGGGATGCCGCCCGTATCATTGAAGATGGTAAAGCTCAAGCTGCAGGAACCATGCGACTAGCAGAGTCCTGGCAAAAGGCAGGCAGCAGTGCTCGCGATATTTTCTTACTACAAAAACTAGAGGTCTTGCTGTCAACGCTGACAGACACTGTCCCTAACGTTAAGGTCCAGAATGTAACGGTGGTGGATACAACCAGCGGTAGCGGTGCCACCAAAGCCGCGGCATTCCTAGAGCAAATTCGTCACACCACAGGCATGGACGTTGCCGGAGCTGTGCAAAGTATGGTTAAAGCAGACCCTACTTCTCGGCTGACGGCCCCTAAAGTGACGGAGCAAGATTTTCTCTCAATTCGTACAGATGTCCAAAAAATTCTGGATACAGTAGCGCAATCAAAGTTAGGAGGAATTCAAGCCGAACGGTCGGTTGAAGTCGCGATCAAAACAGATCCAACCCTTCAACATCGTCTGCAAAAGGCACTTCAGGCTGGGGGAGATGCAGCGATTGAGGCACTTTTCGAGCATCCAGTCATTCGCATTCCTAACCGAATGATCGAAGCTTGGGTGCAAAGCGACACTTAAACAGTGACGGCTGAGCTGTATGGGTAACAGTCCCAGCCGTTCAGCAGTCAATATTTATAGCAGTAGTGTAAGCATCTAGGATTTTCTAGTACGAGACAGAAACTTGAACCGCCGTGCTGCCAAAACTGCTGAACCCATGCCTCCAGAAAGGACCATCGCTACTAATGGCATCTGAGGAGACGGGTTACTCGGTACGTTACTAATTTCGTTGATATTCACGCCCTTAGGGGTAACAGGAACAGTCAGAATGTCTTGGTGCCCTGATTCTCCAATACTGACTTCCCACTCTCCTGGAGTGTTTTGATCCGTTTCAAACGTAAACTGTCCATTCTCGTCTGTCTGAGTTTCCATGACGGGTTTGGACAAGTTATTGGGTGCATAGATTTTGACCTTGGCGTTTTTGTGGGGCTCACCCGTACTGAAAACAGCCGTGAACTGGACTTTATTGGCATCCTCTAGCACGTAGTTCGTTTCCATGGCATGAGCTAAGACTCTGGCCGGTAAACCTATGACTGCCAAAAGCATGAGGGGCATCAATAATTTTGATTTCATGGCATCAATTCTCCTGAATGTCTCTTTCTCAATTAGGATGCTAGCAGTGCGGATATCAAGATCTAAGTTGGCTACATAATAGCTATAAATTCCAGAATTTTCATTAATTTTCGATCAAGGTATCTCAGAGACAGGGTCACGTTACCGCAGTATCTTAATGCTGACTCAAAAACATAATGTCTAGAAAAGCGTTAGAATCCTGGCTCTGCCAGCACAACAACCTCAGAACTGTGTACCTTTTGAGTCCCTTGCAGTTGTTTCGCCAGTTCGATGACCTTATCTAATGCCTCCTGACTTGGCACTTCGCCACTTAAAAACAATTCTTTGCCCTTCTGACGGACATCTAGAGTCGCCAATAAGGGTTTGAGGCCGGGGTCAGCAACCATACTCAAGATCAAGCGATTAGCAAGCCCATGGCGATCATAGAGTGCTTTGGGTGCCACATGTTCTGGTGCGATATAGGTTCTCTGGTTGGGAAAGGAAGACCGATGAATATAGACACGCCGAGGATAGGGATAGTAGTGGGGGGAGTACCGGGGGAAGGATCGGTGGATGTAAGGATAGTAGCGAACGCTAGGGTAATGCTTGCGAACAGAGCGACGACGCTTCTGGAAAGGGCGATGTTGAAACCGTCCTGGGAAGCGGCGCAAGGATCGATGCCGAAAGTGGTGCTGCTGTGATTTTCGTAGCTTTCGGCGGGAGAAATTACTTCGACGCCGCAGCTTTTTGCGCCTTTGAGCCAATATAGTCGTTTCTTTGGCAAAAGGTTGAGAAAGAGTCTCTGCTCTAACAGCTACCGATTCTACCGTTAGGACAGCTAGTAGAGTTGAAACAGCGATAGTAGCAAACTTCATTGGGGCCACCTCCTTGTGAAGACATCTGCGGAGAGACGCACCTTTTCTCCCGGGGCATCACTCCAAGGCTAATTACAGATCATCAGGATTCAGCACATCCTGAGCGCACTCGCTGCTGAGCCATTAGCCATGAACTTCACCCAAGCTCAATACCTACAGGGTACAGCAAAAAACTGAGAGAAATCTGAGCAGTGGTTATGATGATGTTGCTGCGCTCGTCACCAGGTTCTTATGGATGCCTAGCTTTCGGTTTATTAGCTATTGTGCATATGAAACAGCATCCTTTAAATTAGCGACAAATCCTGAACAATTCTCTTCTTTAAAGGAACTCAGAATCCTTGACAGGAGACTCAGCCTAAGTCACTCAACTGCTTAAAATCATTGATTTTGCGGAGGAACTGCGTATTTTTCGGGCAGCAGCATGATGTTAAAGTTAGCTTAATTTGATTACAATCACTCTCCCCTACCTAAGCTAATACAGTGACTGATGAATGCTAAAGATGGCTCCTGAATATTGTTTTATTCGCCTTCGCTTTCTACTTTTCAGAACTATCTTCGGATTAGGAGGGCTCTATCTTTCGTCACTGAATGTTCAGGCCCAAACTCCCCAACCTCCAACGCCCCAACCTCCACCTGATTTTAATCGCATTGAACCTGAAATTCTGCCTGAGCCTCCACCCCAAACGCCTCAAAAATTGCCTCCGGCAGACGATTTATTAAACACACCGCCACAACCTATTCCCCAGCCGGACTCTCCTGATAATCCTGACGTCATCACTATCAAGAAATATCGAGTGACTGGCAGTACTGTTTTTAGTGAAGTTGAACTGGATAGAATTACCAAACCCTTTACTGGCAATGCGGTACCCTTCTCACAGCTCCTAGAAGCCCGATCAGCCATTACTCAACACTATATTGACGAGGGGTACATCACGTCAGGAGCCTATCTGCCCGCTGAACAGGTGATTGAAGATGGCGTTGTGACACTACAAGTGGTAGAAGGTGTCTTGGAAGCCATTGAAATCTCTGGTAATAAGCATCTGAAATCAAGTTACGTGCAGAAGCGGTTGCAACTCGGTTCAGGACCACCGCTTAATGTGAATGAGTTACTGGAAGCCATGCGGCTGCTCCAAATTGATCCTTTGATAGGCAATCTTTCTGCTGAACTCACAGCCGGATCGGAGCCTGGATTAAGTATTTTGCAGGTTGAGGTAGCAGAAGCCCCCACCTTTGATGTGCAGTTGGTATTAGATAATCAACGTTCGGCTAGCATTGGCAGTTTTCAACGTCAGGTTGTAGTCAGCGAAGCCAACTTGTTTGGCTTCGGCGATGCAGCTCGGTTGGGCTATGCCAATACAGATGGGAGCAATGAGGTTGACTTCAGCTATACTTTTCCTGTAAATGCTCGCAACGGCACTATCAGTGCTAGCTTTAGTCAGGTTTGGAGTCGGGTTATTGAAGAACCCTTCGATCAACTCAATATTGAAGGCACATCCCGCGATCTCAGTCTGACTTTCCGACAACCTGTGATCCAAACCCCTCAGCAGGAACTAGCTCTAGGACTGACAGTAGGACGTCAGGAAAGTGAGACCTTTTTGGGAGGGCGCTTGGGCATTCCCAGAGTCCGATTTCCTCTATCACCGGGAGCCGACAATGACGGGCGGACAAAAATTACGCAATTGCGATTATTTCAAGAGTGGACCCAACGGGGGAATGACTCAGTCTTAGCCCTACGCTCAGAGCTAGGGATTGGCCTAGATGCTTTTGATGCCACGATCAATCAAGCTGCTCCAGATGGGCGATTTTTTCTCTGGCGTGGGCAGGGCCAATGGGTGAAACAGTTGGCACCGAGGACACTTTTGCTCTTACGTTCTAGCCTGCAAGTTGCAGATCGAGCGTTGGTCCCCTTACAGCAGTACGGTTTAGGTGGACTTAATAGTATCCGGGGATATCCTCAAAATTTACTCTTGGTTGATAACGGTTTGTTAGGCTCAGCGGAAGTGCGTATCCCGATTTCTCAATTTGGAGATGCCCAGCAAGGACTATTACAACTGGCGCCATTTTTTGATTTAGGACATGGCTGGAATAACGGCGAAGATCGCCAAATCGAGGATAGAACCCTAGCGGCTTTGGGGCTCGGTCTGCGGTGGCAATGGTCAGATATAATTGCAGCTCGCTTAGATTGGGGTATACCGTTGATATCGGTTGGTCCCCAATCTAGTGGTTTTGATGACAGCCAGCTGTTCTTTTCTATTGTTGTTAGCCCCTTCTAAAACAGAAAAAGTGTGCTATTTGCCGTGGGTTGTGCTCAGCCAGTCCATCAACCCTGCTGTGATAGTCTTAGCATCCGCTGCCAGAAGCTAATGGGCTGTCATGATCAAGACAGTTTGTATTTACAGCATTTTTATCAATTCTGAGTTCAATAACATCTGTTATTGCCAGCTAATCTAGCAAAATATTCCAAATCAGCATTTAGGAATATTACGTTGTTAATTTTATACCGGTGTCATGAAGCAGAAGGCTTCAGTTCCGGGCATCCTAAAAAAGTGGGTTCGCTATCATTCCGCTGACAGCCTTTAGTTGGCGTCTTGCAATATCTCCAGCGAAATGAAGCCCAGCGGTATTACTGACTTCAATTATCCAGAGAAAGTATCATGTCTAATGTGCAAACAGTTGAAAGGGTTGATATTGATAACGCTGAAGAAGACCTATATCAGCGGGATTGGGGAACAGCCCGGATTTTGGATAAGGGGCCAGGTTATAAAATTAAGCGATTAGAGGTTATGCCTGGTCATGGCCTTGGTTTCCAGCTACATTATCACCGCAGTGAACATTGGATTGTGGTAGCCGGCATTGCCAAGGTGACTTGTGATGGTCAAGAAATTCTATTAAGTGCCAATCAATCCAGTTATATCCCCCGGCATACTGTCCATCGTTTAGAAAATCCAGGCGTGGTCCCTCTGACTTTGATTGAGGTCCAAAATGGAGAGTATTTGCAAGAGGATGATATTGTCCGATTTGAAGACAACGATCAACTTTAGCCTAGCTCTTCCCCGATGGCTGGGAATAGGTGGTAGCTAAGATTAGATTGAAATTTGAACAGGCATCAATCCTCATGTTGGGCATTTAAGGTATCGGGCCATACAGTTTAGGGGTGTCAAATTGCCAGTAAGATACCTTAATGCCTTTCACCGCCCTTGGGGTAGCCGTGCGATTTGATACTTATGAACCGGAACATTTTTATGATGAGCTCTTCCAGAGCCAACAGCAGCCGCGTCCTCAAGGGCAAATTCTTGTAGACAAAATCCACGGTTTACCGACAGGAGAACTGCTGCAACGCCAGCAAGCTGCACAGGATGCATTGTTTAAGTTGGGGGCCACTTTTAATGTTTATGGTGAAGAGAAAGGGGCTGAACGCATCTTTCCCTTTGATGTCATTCCCAGAATTATTTCTGCCCAAGATTGGGACTACTTAGAACGGGGTCTCAAACAGCGGATTCATGCGCTCAATTTATTTATTGATGATATCTACCATGATCAAAAGATTCTCAAAGATAAGATTATCCCGGAAGAGCTGATTCGCTCAGCCACAGGTTATTTATCGCCTTGTTTGGGCTTAAACCCAGCTAAAGGAGTTTGGTGCCATATCACCGGCACGGATTTGGTCCGCGATCGCGATGGTCAATGGTACGTCCTTGAAGATAATTTGCGCTGTCCATCTGGAATTTCTTACGTCCTCGAAAACCGCCAGGTGATGAAAAGTACCTTCCCGCAGATTTTTCGAGAAATTCCAATTCAGCCTGTGGATGAATATCCGAGTCGATTGTTAGCGACTTTAATGCATTTGGCTCCTAACAATATTAGTCGGCCAACGGTGGTGGTCTTAACCCCAGGTATTTACAATTCTGCCTATTTTGAGCATTCCTACCTGGCTCAACAAATGGGGATTGAGTTAGTGGAAGGTCGGGATCTTGTGGTGGCGGATGGTTATTTGCAAATGCAAACGACAAAGGGGTTGCAGCAGGTGGATGTCATTTACCGCCGTCTGGATGATGCATTTATGGACCCGACGGTTTTTCGGTCAGATTCGCAGTTGGGAATACCAGGATTGATGGAGGTGTATCGGCAAGGACGGGTGGCGATCGCTAATGCCCCCGGTACGGGTATTGCCGACGATAAAGTCATCTATGCCTTCGTGCCCAAGATGATTAAGTACTACCTAGATGAAGACCCAATTCTAGCCAACGTCCCCACTTATCTCTGTTGGGAAGAACAGCAGCTTCAGCACGTGCTTGCGAACTTAGATCAACTTGTGGTGAAATCAGCCAACGAATCAGGCGGCTATGGCATGCTCGTCGGCACCCAGTCCACCGAAGCAGAGCGCCAGGAATTCGCTCAACTGATCCGAGCCAATCCCCGCAATTACATTGCCCAACCGACCCTTTGTCTCTCCCGAGTTCCGACTATTCTAGGAGAGGAATTTTCGGGTTGCCACGTTGATTTGCGGCCCTATATTCTTTACGGTCAGGATACTTATGTCCATCCAGGGGGATTGACCCGCGTAGCTTTAAAGAAAGGCTCCTTAGTGGTCAACTCGTCTCAAGGGGGAGGCAGTAAGGATACATGGGTGTTGTGCCAGGAGGAAAATGCTTAGTCGTGTTGCTGATTCTATCTACTGGCTCAATCGCTATATCGAGCGGGCCGAAAATGTCGCTCGGTTCTTAGAAGTCAATCTTAATTTAATTCTGGATTTGCCCACCCGCGTCCAATATCAGTGGCAGCCTTTAGTGGCCACCACGGGTGATAAGGATTTCTTTGATCAGCACTACGGAGAAGCCAATGCTGAAAATGTGATTCAGTTCCTCACCTTTGACCAGCACTATCCCAACTCTCTTATTTCTTGTTTGCAAAAAGCTAGAGAGAATGCCCGCTCAGTTCGGGAAGTTATCTCTCCAGAAATGTGGCAGCATGTCAACGCCTTTTACCTGCTTGTGGCTAATACTGCCGAAGATCTGGCCCTAGCCGACCTCAATCAGTTTTTAGAAGAAGTCAGAAAAGCTAGCCATCTGTTTGCTGGCATTATGGATGCCACCATTTCCCACAATGAAGGCTGGCACTTTGGTCAAATGGGACGTCTGTTAGAGCGCGCCGACAAAACTACTCGCATCCTGGATGTCAAGTATTTTATGCTTTTACCTTCCGTTCAAGACGTAGGCACCCCTATTGATGAACTGGGTTGGATCGCCCTGCTCAAGTCTACCAGTGCCTATCAAATGTATCGTAAACGGAGTAACCGACATTTAATCACTCCCGCTGAGGTCGCTGACTTTTTGATTCTAGACTCAGATTTTCCCCGGTCTATTCGATTTTGTGCGATACAGGTGGAGCGATCGCTACACTTAATCTCTGGCAGCCCTCTGGGAACGTGGCAAAATCCGGCGGAACGATCCATTGGTCGCTTGCGCTCAGAACTAGAGTATTTAACCGTTGAAGAGATCATTGAAGGGGGCATGCATCAGTTTCTCGATCGCCTAGAGCAACAGATCAACCAAGTGGATCGGGAGATCTATAAAACCTTTTTGGATCGGCACTCGGCCCAAGTACAGTCGCAAACCCAATCGCAATCCTAAGCCTTGTGCAGTTCAACATTATTCATTCCACGACTTATACCTACGCCAATTTGGTAGCCCTCGGTCCCCATTTGCTGCGGCTGCGGCCGCGATCCACCGCAGAGCAACAGATGCTTAATTTTGCTTTGGACATTTATCCTCAACCTTTAGGAATTACTCAGGTTCTAGATGCAGAGGGAAATCATGTTGTTCGGTGTTGGTGGCCGGAGACAACATTCACAACCCTGCAAGTCACGGCCACATCCCAAGTCATGACCACTAATACCAATCCCTTTGACTTTGTGCTGGACCCTTGGGCAACCCACTTTCCGATTGATTATCCCAGCTCTCTAAGGGCAATGCTCTCGCCCTATCTGCATCAAGATGAAGATGCGATCGCGACTCAGTTAGCCCAAGAGATTGCTGTGGACGTGGAAAACAATGTCTCTGATTTCCTGATGCAGCTCAATCAGCAGATTAACCAGGAATGTCAATATCGAATTCGGGAAACAGGCCAACCGTTACCGCCTTGGATGACTTGGACAAACAAGCAGGGTTCCTGTCGAGATTTTGTGAGGCTATTCATGGCAGCTTGTCGAGGCATGGGATTAGCTGCCCGTTTTGTCAGCGGTTATGAGGCAGGTGATCCAAACCAGGAGCAAACCTTACATGCCTGGGCTGAAGTCTATTTACCAGGAGCAGGCTGGCGGGGATTTGATCCGACAATGGGGGTAGCCGTGTGCGATCGCCATGTCGCCTTAGTCGCTAGCGCCTGGCCCCAACACACCAATCCGGTTACAGGCAGTATTCAGAGAGGAGGCAGCAACTCCGCCGTGACGTATAACGTTATGATTCAAACCACTCATATAAATTAGTCAGTCTGTTGTGGCAGCGCAATCACCTAGTGATACGAAGTTGCATGGCATTCCTGCGGTTAGCAGTCAACTCATAACAACATCACCATTGCGACAAGTCAATCCCCTTCATGGATTTGAGTGATCTTTCCTCTGAATACCACATAGTTATAGATGTTGTAGAAAAGCATAATTGGAATTAAAAATCCGGTAAAGATCATCATAAATACCAAGGCACTAGGGGAGGCTGCCGCCTGATAGATAGTGATTTGAGGGGGGATAATGTAGGGAAAAATAATCAGTCCTAAGCCCAAAAAAGAAAGCAAGAAAATCAGTACTGTCCAGAATAAAGGGGTACGTTCTTCTTCTTTGTAGAGACTGCGGAGCAATAGACCCACAAACAGCGTGCCTAGGAGGGGGATAGCAATGAAAAGGTAAAAGAGGGGTGGTTCGAAGATGCGATCGCCAATCTGTTCATAAAACACAGGTGTACTCGCCGTAATAAATACCGCCCCCAAAAACGTCGTCACCGCCGCTAGCTTGGCCGATTGGTAATGGGTTTGTTGCAGGGTTCCCGTCGTCTTGATCACCAAATAGGTAGAACCAATCAAAACATAGCCCTGGATCAAAGTCAGGGCCACGAGGAGCGTTCTCCAATTCAACCAGTCCCACATACCACCGACAAAATGGCCTGCCGCATCGACAGCAATGCCTTCAAAAACCGTACCCACCGCGAATCCCTGACCTAGAGCAGCTAAAAAACTGCCAATTCCAAAGGAAAAATTCCAGAAACGTTTGCTGCGGACTGAATTTTCTCGAAACTCAAAAGAAACAGCCCGCAGAATCAACCCACCCACCATCATGCTCACAGGAATATACAGGGCATGAAGCACTGTTGCATAGGCCAAGGGAAAGGCTCCAAACAACGTTCCACCTACCAATACCAACCAGGTTTCATTAGCGTCCCAAACATTACCCAGGCTGGTCATCAACATGCTGCGGCTTTTTTCATCAGAAGCGGTGAGGGACAAAATACCGACCCCCAAATCAAAACCATCGAGGGTCACATACAAAAACAAAAACAGACCCAGAACCACAAACCAAACCTGCGGCAAAAAATGCTCTAATGCTTCCATAAAAAGGGCCTCTACTGCTGAGCTTCTGTGGGACGTTGATCGGGTTGCAGGTGCATGGGTTCAACCTCTGAGGTGTCAGCACCCACCGCTTGCGGTAAGGGTAAATCCAAGTTAGGACCCCGGCGAATAATACGGCTCCCAAAATAGAGCGCCCCGGCAAATAGCAGGCTATAGACACCCGCAAATGTAATCAGAGAGGCTAGTACCTCTGGGGCTGGTAAGGGAGTTGCCATATCGGCGGTGCGCAACTCACCATACACTGTCCAGGGTTGTCGCCCCACACATCGCACAATCCAGCCACATTCCACCGCCACATATCCCAATGGGGCTGCCAAGAGCCAACCCCACAGCATCAGTTTCTGTTCAGCAATGGTGTCAGCCGATAGTTTGCCCCGCAGCCATCGCCAAACACTAAACCCCATTAACCCTGCCAAGAAAATGCCAATGCCGCTCATGATCCGAAAAGAATAATAGATCAATCCCACCATATGAGGCCGATCGCTAGGTTCCCATTCCTTTAGTCCTTGCACGGGTTCTGACAGAGTAGGCTTCAACTCCAAAATATAGCTGAGGGCACCGGGCACTGAAATTTCCCAGTCATTCTGACTAGCCTGATCATTCGGAAGCGCCATCAGACTCCAAGCCGGAGAAGTCCCCGCTGGAATGGTGTCCCATTGGGCCTCCATCGCCGCTAATTTGGCAGGCTGATACTCATAGACCTGCTCCGCACTCAGGTGGCCAATGAAGATTTGCAGGGGCGTCACCAGAATGGCAACAGCGAGGACTACTTTGAGCGATCGCATAAAAAATTCAGGATGGCGGCGGTTGAGAATATACCAAGCACTAATCCCACCAATCACAAACAAAGACGTTTCCAGGGTGGCAAAAAACATATGCAGAAAGCTATTCAGCATAAACGGATTCAGAATCGCCTCAAAATAATCACTGACGATAAACTTGCCCCCCACAAAATCCCCACCCGTTGGGGTTTGCAACCAAGAGTTAGCCGTCAAGATCCAAAATGTGGAAAGATTCGCGCCAAAGGCCACCATAATTGTGGCTAGCCAATGCAACAAGGGCGGCACTCGTTCCCAGCCAAAGATCATAATTCCCAAAAATCCGGCTTCCAGCATAAAAGCCATCGCCCCTTCAAAACCCAAGATGCTGCCGAAAAAGTCGCCCACAGCCTCAGAGAAAGGAGCCCAATTAGTACCAAACTGAAATTCCATTGGCAACCCAGAGGCCACACCAATCCCAAAGTTAAGGACATAGAGCTTCGCCCAAAACCGGGCGTGCAGGTAATAGTCCCGATTGCGAGTCTTCAGCCATAAGCCTTCAATCACCACTAAATAAAGGGCCATCCCCGTAGACAACACAGGCCACAACATATGAAAAATGGCTGTTAAGGCAAACTGCATCCTTGACAGCACAACAGTATCAGACAAAAAATCCATGGGTACACAGAGATTGATATGGGTTACGCGAACGTTAATCGCCCGTTACTGAACCCTTGTAACAAATCTAGCGAAGTCTTTGCCAAAGACAGATGGTAGAACATCGCAAAATAGATTGTTATGTCAGAGCCATTGATTGATATCATCACTCGTTATGCCAAAAGAAGAGGGAAAGTGTTGCTGGACAGTCTATTGCAAACCCTGCCAAGTTAGCTCCTTGAAACGCACATTGAGCTAAATCATTTAGAGTAGATTATGGGTGGAACACCCGTTTAAGCCTTGGTTAATCCGATTTTATGTTGTTGCCTGCAAGCATTGAGTTCACCAATCTCTGTCGCACACAGGTTGCACTGCTGATGCAAAGCTTCGAGGCATCCCTGGGGGCTGTTTATTTGTCGAAAGATCTACCTGCGCGCCAGCAGGGTGAGCTGATTCCTGTGATCATTTATCCAGAAGACTCAGCCCCAGATTCACGACCAGCTACTCTCCAACTCCCTGCTAGCACCTCTGACACTGACTTGGCTTTTGGTCCAATGGCCTCACTCACCCTCGCCGATGCAGACGATTTACCATCAGGCCTAGAGAATAGCGAACTGCGGCAGGACCAGACTCTCTCCACTTCGAATCTAGCTTTGTCGCCAGCTCAGCAAGTTTTTATTCCCTTGATTCATGAAGAGATGGTGTTGGGATTATTGGTGGTGATGCGTGAGGGGCATTCCTGGAGTGATACAGAACAATCCCAATTGCAACGGGTTGCAGATACCCTAGCCATCGCCTGTATTTTGGACCAGCGATCGCAATGGCTGGCCAACGCTCAGTATCAACAGCGGGCCCTACAATCCGAGCAACAGCAAACCTTCTCTAATCTACTGCATCAGTTTCGCAACCCATTGACAGCCTTAAAAACCTTAGGCAAACTGCTGCAAAAACGCTTCAATGATGATGGAAATAACCACAAAATTGCCGCCAGTATTGTCGATCAGAGTGATCGCCTAGAAGGGATGCTGCGTCAATTTGATGGTGCCATCGATGTAGGGGATGCGGTGCTAGAAACCCTAGATACCGATCCTTGGGCAACAGAGCCCCCCCATACTCCCCCTGTGTTACCCCCGTCTCCTCTCCCCCTAGGTGAAGATGAGTTGCAGATACAACCTTGTTGGTTTGCAGATATTTTAAAGCCGCTGTTGCAATCTGCTGTGGGGCGGGTCGAACAGAAAAAATTGCAGTTAAAAACTAATATTCCGGTAGATATGCCTGCTATTCTGGCAGATACTATAGCCTTGCGGGAGATCTGTAGCAATCTATTAGATAATGCCTTGAAATACACCCCAATGGGGGGAGAAGTACAGGTCGAAGTGTGCTATCAATGGACAGATGAGGATCGCTCAGAGCAAGTGCTATTAATCAGTGACAGCGGCCCTGGCATTCCCCCAGCAGATTTGGCCCATATTTTTGAGCGTCAATATCGAGGTGTCCAGGCTCAAACAGAGATTCCAGGCACAGGGCTGGGTTTGGCAATTGCCCAAGTTCTAGTTGAGCAGATGCATGGAGAAATCCGAGCTTTTAGCCCCCGCATTGATCGGCCTCAGGCAAGCAACCAGGCTGCACCGGGCAGTACATTTATGGTGAAATTACCAGAATCTGAGATCAAGGTCATAAACTGATCAAGGTGGCCCATTGGTGTTGATCAAAGGCGTGGGGTTAACTCTGTCCACTCCGGTAAACTTAGTTGGAAATTTTTGTGAATGGTGTTGAGCAATCTGATGGTAGCTGAGATAGCGATGGCAGCAGAAGATGCGATCGCAAATAATCTCAAACAATTTCTATTGGTATTATCAGTCTCTTTGAGTGTTGCCACCCTACCGCAGGTATTTAGCTGGTTTCGCCAAATCCCCTACACCTTACTATTGGTGATTGTGGGTCTGGGGTTAGCCTTTGTGGACGTGCGGCTGGTGGATTTATCGCCGGAGCTGATTTTGGCAATTTTCTTGCCGCCCCTGTTATTTGAGGCCGCCTGGAATTTAAAGTGGTCCGACCTTAAAAGCGATTTATTTCCCATCTGCCTCTATGCCGTTTTTGGGGTGGTAATCACCATCGGTGGAGTCGCACTGGGCTTAAACAAGTTTGCAGGAATTTCCTTGACCACCGCCCTATTGATTGGAGCCAGTCTTTCTGCCACCGATCCGGTTTCTGTGATTGCTTTGTTCCGGGAATTAGGAGCTGGCAAGCGCCTTAAAACTCTCATGGAAGGCGAAAGCCTGTTCAATGATGGGATGGCCGTTGTCGCCTTTAGTTTCTTGGTGGGTTTACCGTTAGGGGTGAGTACCTTTGCCCCTTCTCAAGTGCTGGGACAACTACTGGCCGTCATTGGTATTGGCATTGGTGTTGGCTCTTTACTCGGCTTTGGCATTTCCTACCTAACGCAGCGCTTCGACTTACCTCTGGTAGAACAGTCTCTAACACTGGTGTCTGCCTATGCATCCTATCTGCTGACGGAGGATTTGGGAGGATCCGGGGTGATTGGGGTGGTAACCACGGGGTTAGTGCTCGGGAATTTTGGGTCCCGGATTGGCATGAACCCCAGAACTCGACTGATTGTGACGGAATTCTGGGATTTCCTCGCCTTCTTTGTCAACTCCATCGTCTTTTTGCTGATTGGCGATCAGATTCGGTTTGCCATTTTGGGAGAGAATATTGGCACGATCGTCGTCACCATTATCGGCATGCTGGTGACCCGGGCAGTATCAATTTTTGCCTTAGGCTTCTTTAGCAATACAGCGGCGAAATCAGAGATTCCAATCAAAGATCAAACGGTATTGTGGTGGGGCGGCTTGCGTGGGTCTGTCTCTATTGCCCTGGCCCTCAGTGTGCCGGCGGTGTTGGGCGAACGAGAAGAAATTATTGCCACGGTTTTTGGGGTGGTGCTATTTACGCTGTTGGTTCAAGGTTTGACAACCAAGTTCTTGTTACAAGGACTGGGATTGATTAGTGACCAATCGCAACAGCAGGACTATTTGGCTGCGATCGCTCGTCGTACTGCCCTAGCACGGGTCTTAGCTTTTCTGGAAAAAGGCGATAAAAGACCGGGGATTGAACCTGAATTCTATCGGTATCAAACCGCTTTGGTGGCAGGACAGCTAACCAAGCTTGAATCTGAACTTGACGAGATGCAAAGGAACTATCCTGAACTGCAAGAATTTACTGCAGAACAGCTCAAAGAAGAATTGCTGGCCATTGAAGCGGATACCTATGCAGAGTTTGTACGGGCGGGGCGCCTCAACAAGGAACTGGCTCCCTTCTTAGCCGAGGTCTTTATTCCTGAATGACGCTAGGTCGCATGTGAAGGATAACAACGGTCCCTGAGTAAAACCGTCAATTTTAAGTATCCTAAGCTAACAGGATCTCCTTGACGTCCCCCTTGAGAAACTATGGTCAATGACACTGCTGATTTGATCCCAGTGAGCCAGTTACAAGATCGCTACAATATCAAGCGTTCAGCCCTCTATAATCGTCTATCTGCTCTAGAAATATTGCCGACAAAAGTAGGGCGACGAGCCTTTATCACTCAAGAAGAGGTGACCCGGATGGACGCACTCGCTGATCATTTAGAAGCGGGTGGAACGATCCATGATTTTGAAGAGCAGAGTGATGCCCTTGACTCTTCTGCTAGCTCTCTAACCCTTGCATCTGAGGCTGGCATGGGTTCTGCAAACCCAGGTGCAAATTTTGCAGCATTTGTAGATGCGATTGCAGCTCAGCCCGAACCTATTCAGGCCTTAACCAATCGTTTGGATTTACTAGAGAAGGCTGCCACCCATGAATGGCTATTACCCACTTCTGATTTATCTATGGCCCTAGACCTATCCCGACGTTCAGTAGGAAAGTACCCGAAGTTCGAACGCTATGGATTTATTTTTACAAAAGTAGGGCAACAAGGAACTGAAACAGCTTGGCAAGTGGAAAAAGCGGGGACAAAATCCAAAAAGAAATCTAAACGTTAAACCATCTCCAGCTTTGGATGTCAGTTGCGTCAACACCATTCATTTCTACAGACCCCTCCAAACAGGTTCACAAGATATTAGGCTAAACAGTGATATTCTTCCGAGGGGCATAACACGTGGCAGTACACCTCCGTAATTGGTTAGCAGATCATCTAGAGATTAGTCCTCGCCGCAAAGCAGAAATCTATCGTAGTCTCTTAGATTCGGTCAGTTTAGCTGATGTGAGTTATTGGCTTCAGGTATTATTCTCAGCGGGCATTGCCACCCTGGGTTTGGTCCTCAATAGTCCAGCCGTGATCATTGGCGCCATGTTAATCTCACCCTTAATGGGTGGAATTTTGGCCAATGGTCTGGCCTTTGCTGTTGGCGATTTAGTCCTAGGTGCTCGGGCTATTGTCAATTTAGCAGTCAGCTGTGGGGTTGCCATTGGCTTTGCGGTGATGATTATTGCTCCCATTCCTTTTAAAGAACTGACGCCAGAGATTGCGGCTCGGACCCAACCCAATGCCTTAGATTTGTTTATTGCCCTGTTTTCTGGTGCGTTGGGATCCATTGCAACGGCCAAGGAACCCAAAGGGGTGGTGACATCAATACCAGGGGTGGCGATCGCCGTCGCCCTCATGCCACCGCTCTGTGTAGTGGGCTATGGCATCGGCATTGGTTTGAGCCCGGACATTGTGGGAACTGCTGGGTTTCAAGTTGCCCGTGGGGGTGGCCTGTTATTCCTGACCAACTTAGCTGCGATCACCTTGATGTCAATGTTGGTATTTCTGGCGCTCAATATCGGCATGCCAGAGGTCAAATCCCAGGTACGAGCATGGCATGATCAAGATCCAGAAAGTCGGTGGGTAGAGACCCTGCTAACGCGTATGCCGATAACCCGTCGACTACAAAAAATTGGCAGCTTGCCCAGTCGATTGGCGGTGATTTTGCTTCCCATTTTGCTCCTCCTCATTCCTCTCAATCAAGCTTTTTCACGATTGCAAGCAGAATTAGAGCAGAAACAAGAAGATAACAGCGTCAGACGCTGGGCAACAACCCTCTGGCAGCAAAACTTTGCAAATTTTCCCTCCGGGGAACCCCGTTCCTATATTAGTCAATTAAATACCACCGTCGCCGCCAGAACAATGACGGTGCAGTTGACCGTCTTTACTAGCGAACCCTATACCGTTGCTGATCGCCAGACGTTTGCCGCCCAATTAGCCCGTCAGCTAGATCGCTCGGTGGAGTCCTTAGATGTTCAATTAATCGAAATTTTGACCGCCTCCAATCAACTTTTAGCGCAATTGGAAGATGATCAGGGTTTGCCAGAAGCGCTAACTCCAGAACCCCCTCCGTTATCAGTGTCTCAGGCCCAAGCAAATTTGCTTCAGACCGTAGATGCTGCTCTAGGAACGATGGTACTCCCAACACCCGCCCAACCCCTGCGCCATGAAGTCAGCACCAGTGCAATTGCCCCCTTGATTCTCAAGATCTTCTATCTGAGCGATCGCGATATTGGATTTGATGCCCAAACCCTCTTGCGTGAAGATTTACGGAGTCGCCTCAATACACCCACTGCTCAGGTCATTTTAGAACGAGTCCCCATATTTCCTCAGCCGTTAACTTTTGAGTTCGATCTATCGGCACTGTCGTCTGATAATCAACAAATTCTGCAAGAAGTTGGCCAGATTCTTCAGCAGCAGCCGGAGTTGACCGTGGAGCTTATAGCGCGAGCAGAAACCCTAGAAAATCCCCTGATCAATGCCAACCGACTCAAAGTTGTCCAAGGTGTATTGGTTAGAACTTGGCAAGTGAATGGACGTCGAATCAACAGCAAAACTGGACCCGCTTTGCCCCGCGGACAACGTCCAACCGTGACCCTCAAAATTAATCTGAAGCGGTGACATGAACACGGCCACAAGTTTATCAATAGTGCCTGATGGGCAAGGCGGATTTCCACCTTTCTGCGGATGTTCGTCGGCAAAGATAGCTAATATTTGCACTCATTGAACACTTTAAAAAACAGTTCGAGGAGTCAAATAATGGCAGCAAAGAGCTAAAGTAGTCTGGTTTTCTCCAAAAATTAATTTTGCTGCTCCCCTAATTTTATTAAGCCTCCTCAATTTGGGAATAATAAACTAAACCCCCTACTATAGTTTGCTCCTTATGCGCCTCAGGTCTCTCCGCCAGACCTCTCTTCGCCAGCGTTTAAGCATTGGCTTGGGAACGATGCTCGTTCCTTTTCTGTTGCTGGCAGGTGGAGCCCTTATTTCTTTTGAAGGAGCCATAGATAGCTTTGAAAAACAAGAAAATATTGGTCGAGAAGAACTGTTTCCCCTAGCAACAATTGAAGGTTCACTACTGGATATATCTAGTCTAGTCACTTCCAGATCTAATCAGGATAATGCCAGAAATATGGCTTATTTCGAGCAAAAGGCAGCATCAATTAATTACAATTTTGCTGTTATCCTGGCTCAGCGTTCTCCGTTACAGGAAAAAAATACAGCAATATTAAGAATCCAAGAAGCCTGGGAAGAGGTAGAAGTCTTAGGCAAAGCCATTGTTCAATCCCATCATCAAGTACAAACGAATGGCATCCATCCTCAACTGCTACCGTTTCAACTCAAACTCCAACAAATCTTAAAGGACGTCCAAGAGCTTAACTATCGGCTCATTGCCTTCCAAAATGTGGAGAATATCAGGCAAGCTCAACTTGTTCGCCAACGCGTTCGATTACTTGTGGCTATTATTCTGCTGTTAGCACTTTCCATCGCTGTCATTTGTGCCTATGCCTTGTCCCGATCGATTCTCGTTCCTTTAAATCGCCTGCAAGAGGGTGTCAAGCGCATAGGAGAAGGGGATTTTGCTTATCGAATTAGGCTTAGAACTCATGATGAGTTTGCCCATTTGGCTCATGCGTTTAACTTGATGGCCAGTAGCTTAGAACAAAGTCACACCGATTTGGAACGACTCGCAACCCTAGATGGACTGACGGAAGTTTATAATCGCCGCGAATTTGACCGCTGGTTATCCGTGGAAGTTGAACGGTCTAAGCGTGATCAATCTCCTGTTGCATTGATTATGGTGGACATCGATCATTTCAAACAACTGAATGATACTTATGGACATCAAGCCGGGGACAAAGCCCTCTATTATGTGGCTCAGTTACTTAAAAACGAAGTTCGTCCAGGAGATATTGTCAGCCGGTATGGCGGGGAAGAATTTGCGATCATCTTGCCTAAAGCGTCAGTAGAAGAGTGTGCAGTTGTCGCCCACCGTATTCGTCGAGAAATTGCTATTCAGCCGATCACTATTTCTGCTGAAGATCACATTCAGCTCACTGCAAGCCTTGGTTCAGCTAGCTTTCCTCAAGATGCTATTTCCGAGGAAGCGTTACTACTCAGGGCAGACCAGGCTCTGTATCAAGCCAAGCAAACTGGCCGAAATCGAGTCTGCAAGGCATCAGAAACCTTACAAACCATTTCGAGATCGGAGCAAAAAAGGTAATTCTTGGAGTTCACTGGGTCTGCTAAGGAAATCTCAGTTCAAGAGAACCTCACCCCTTTCGGGACAGATACTTTTGGCTTGAGTCAGCATGCTTGAGTGAAAATCTAAACTCTTTAAGCTCTAATCATCTTCGCCATAGACAACATCCCTAAAGTTAGTAGAATTGAGATTCTTTGTTACATTGAGACCATGTTCGGAAAAACCTTGTTGCAATGGTTATGGTCGTCGATGGAATCTGTCCACAAGACTCAAGCTGGATGGCAGCGATCGCACCTCTATCTCCCCCTAATGCTGTGCTGGATTTTGATTTGGGGATACAGCGATCATGCGATCGCTCAGCTCCGTCAGCAACCAGCCACTAATCCAGTGCCCGCAAGATTACAGACCTTACTGCAGCAAAGACCTGCAATTCCCCAAGTGACAGCAAATACTCCTTCACAAAAAGGGTTTACGGTTCCCAGTTTGTGGTGGACCAGTCGGCAATTTGGTGAAAAGCTGATACTAGACTGGCAAGCCTATGGCACCGAACAAGTAGGCAGTCAACAAATTAACGTCATTGTTCGTCCAGAGTTGTGGACACGCTACACCTACTTTGAGCGCTACGGATTTCTGCTCAAATTTGGACGGGATGCAAGTAATTTTGGCTATCAACTCTTGGTGCTTGACTCAGAAGATTTTCTCTTAGGAGCCTATACCTGTAATTTTGCCCAGAGCAACCCAAAGTTTATCTCTGGTGTGGTGGATGCTCGTTCTCAACCTATTCCTAAATATAGAGGCCGAGGGGCTACCTCAAGCTTGCCTTGTCAGTTATGGTTGAGTCCCAATTCTCCGAGTGGTACGCTTTAAATCCCCTTATAACCCTGCCCGTAGGGTCTGCCACAACTTTTCGTATTGCTTACGTGTCGTCGGTGCCAACGGCAATAAGAACTCGCTGCGATCTATGCGCTCTGAGTTGGCTGCAAGTAAATAACTTTGGGCTTTTTCTGTTAGGTTTGAGGATAGGAATGGAGAGCTGGCTGAGGTAAATTGAGATAAATTAGCGGCCACGGTTTCTTCCCACCAAAAGTTAATCCATTCACTAACAGCAGCAGGTTCAGGCTTGGACTGCGCTTGGGATTGAACCCACAGATCAGCCCATAGCGCAGTACCTGATTCAGGGAATACAGCTTGAAGATCGGGTTCCTGATCGATCGCGGGCAAGATATCCGTTGACCAGCCAACGGCAACCCAGGTATCTTCCAAAATCAACGACTCTAGATATTGGGTAGACCCATAGAACAGAGCTTGACGGTGAAGCGCTTCTAGTTCCTGAGATAATTCTGATACAGAGTCTAGGTTTTCCAAGTTATAGGACTGGTTTAATTTCTTAAGAGTGAGACCGATGACTTCACGGGGTTGGTCTAAAAGGCTGATGCGACCTCGAAGTTCAGGCCGCCATAAATCAGACCAATTTCTAGGTTCCCAGCCTAGGTCTCGGAATTTATCAGGTCGATAGGCCATTAATGTTGCTCCCCAACGGTAGGGGGCTCCCCATATATCACCCTGATCAGAGAGGTTGCCCGTGCGATCGCGGCGAACAAGGTTTTGCCAAAGCGGCGGCAGGGCTGACCAACGAGCTAGGTCTTCGACAGATAGGGGATGGAGCAAGTTTTGTTGAATCGCTGACGGCAACCAATAATCTCCCAGGCTGGCCAGTTTGGGCACAAACACGGGTGGACTGGACTGGTCAGCACCCCGGCTGGTTTTGGTAGCATCTTGGGTTTGTTGTTGACTGTGCCATTGTTGCAGTTGAGAGAAAATATCTTGAGACGAAGATTTGAGACCAATTTGTACAGAGAGTTGAGACTTTGACCGAAATTTGCCGATTAACTGCGGGGGAAGTGTCTTGGGCAACAGATTGACTTCTAAAACGGTACGATTATTTTGCTGACAAGCTCCTAATAATTGACTCAAGGTAACAGCACTTAAGGTCTGCAAAAATGAACGTCGATCCATTACTTTTTATCCATTCTCTCTATAGGATAACTATCCTTGTTCTGGAAAACATTTTGTAATATCTGCGGGGTCAATAACAATCGCTGTCAGGATACTAGCTCCTATTTTCTAACGAATTGTGACTATTTCTGTCTCCGATCAGTAAACATGGAATGATTATTTTCGGTTAAGTTTTTTGGTAGGTGAAAGCACTGAAACTAGAGACCTGTAAATGTTCCAAGGATGCAAAGGAAAAGCATCTTCGAAATTGCAGGTCTGTTTTTACAGTTTATAGTGATTGAGATTTTAGATTTTATTTCGTTTTGGGCCTGCCAAAAGGCCCCTTTTACCTCAAGAAATCCTTAACATAGAACTAAGTTAATTCAGTAGGGTAAAACCATGGATCCAGTTCAAGATCAACTCACAACTGTGAGTACCAAGGTTGATGCCTTGCAGCAGGTGATAGAACAGCTTGATCACAAACTGACGTCAGTCCTGTCGCAGGAGCCATCTCGCCTTAGTTCTCTGTCTGGGGCAATCATCAATGAGTCTTCTTTGCATACCAGTCCGAGCATGAGTCATAAAGATGTGTTGGCAGAAAGCACTACCTTTGACGCTAGCGAGCAGCAAAGGGAAAAAATGATCACTCCAGAAATCCAAATTCAACGCCTAACGGCACAGCTGACTGCTGCCTACAATCGGATTGCGGCCTTGGAAGAACAACTCCTATCACAGAGAGCTCACGTTAGCAGCTAACTGAAATCTCCATCACGCGCTGGATCAGTACTCCACCATTTTTTGCTGGGTCAGTACTCCACCATTTGCTGGAGTCGGAAATAATTTGTTTGACAAATGCCGAGTCTGTTAGCACAATGAAGATTGCTCAACACGAGGGACTGTAGTTCAATTGGTTAGAGCACCGCCCTGTCACGGCGGAAGTTGCGGGTTCGAATCCCGTCAGTCCCGTTCTCATTTCATATTGCTTGGTGAAGTCACCTGGAGGGTTTTGGTATCCCTGCTCGGGTGGCTTTGTCGGTAGGATAGAGTCTGAGTGTCGTCTAGTTGAGAGATTTTGTGACTGTTCGAGTTCGGATCGCCCCCAGTCCAACGGGGAATTTGCATATCGGCACTGCTAGGACAGCGGTGTTTAACTGGCTTTATGCTCGCCATCATCAGGGCACTTTTATTTTGCGGATCGAAGATACCGATGTAGAGCGATCGCAACCAGAATATACCCAGAACATCCTGGACGGATTGAGCTGGTTAGGCATGGATTGGGATGAAGGTCCGTATTACCAATCTCAACGCTTAGAGTTATACCGTGAAGCCACCCAAAAACTTTTAGATCAGGGACTCGCCTATCGCTGTTACTGCACCCCGGCAGAATTGGACGAAATGCGGACCGCTCAAAAGGAACGTGATGAAGCTCCCCGTTATGACAATCGGCATCGTCATTTAACGGCTGAGCAAGAAGCAGCTTTTCAGGCCGAAGGTCGCCAACCTGTGATCCGATTCATGATCGAGGATGATCAGGCTATTACCTGGACAGATTTGGTCCGAGGTCCCATGCATTGGCAGGGACGAGACCTGGGCGGCGATATGGTGATTGCCAGGGCGACGACTTCTGGTGAGATTGGCCAACCCCTCTATAACTTGGCAGTGGTAGTAGATGATATCGATCTGAAGATTAGTCATGTGATCCGAGGCGAAGATCATATTGCTAATACCGCTAAACAAATTTTGCTCTATCAAGCCTGTGGCAACACTATCCCTGAGTTCGCCCATACGCCGCTGATCTTGAACCAGGAAGGGCGTAAACTCTCCAAACGCGATGGAGTTACTTCTATCTCTGATTTCCAAGAGATGGGGTTTTTGGCCCCTGCTTTAGCTAACTACATGACGTTGTTAGGGTGGTCCCCATCAGATCCAACCCAAGAAATGTTTAGTCTTAGGGACGCCGCCACCCAGTTTGATTTTGAGCGGGTGAACAAAGCCGGAGCCAAGTTCGATTGGGACAAATTGGATTGGATCAATAGCCAATATTTACATGACGCCGAAAAATTACCCCCAGCAGACTTAGCCGATGCTTTAATTCCCTATTGGCAAGCTGCAAATTATGACTTTGACCCGGTAGCAGATCGGTCTTGGCTCGACCAAATCACGGTTTTGATTCAGCCCAGTCTAGTGAGGCTCAAGGATGCGACTGAGATCACGCAGTTTTTGTTTACCCGTGACTTAACCTGGACGGAAGATGCCCGCAAACAGTTGAGTCAAGATAGCGTCGAGGTGGCTTTGCAAGGCATTATCGATCAAGTTGCTGCGTTGTCTGCATCCGAATTATCCACAGATACAGCCAAAGCCTTTATCAATACAACGGTGAAAGAACACAAGCTCAAAAAAGGATTGGTGATGAGATCGCTACGGGCAGCCCTGACAGGTGATATGCAAGGCCCCGACTTGATGGAGTCTTGGTTACTGCTCCATCATCGCAGTGAAGATCTCAAACGCCTCCAGCAAGCACTCGATATCGCTCGTTCGTAAACTACTTAAGAGTTGTATGGGTAATATCCAATTTTCTATGGTTGTATCCAGCAAGACTATGGTACTGGCGGACGACTGGGTATTTTCTGGTGGACATGATTTGCTTGCCAAGTTTTATGTTTTCAGCCTTGAGGAGAAGCCTTGAACATTCGCAATCTCAACATTCGCTCCCTACATTTTCGTACCCTCAAACGGGAGTGGTTGTCTAACCCGAAGGCCGACCTGCTAGCCGGGGCAGTCGTGGGGCTAGCGCTGATTCCAGAAGCGATCGCCTTCTCGATTATCGCTGGGGTTGATCCCAAGGTAGGGCTATACGCCTCATTCATCATTGCGGTGATCACCGCCTTTTTGGGCGGGCGACCGGGCTCTATCTCGGCAGCCACCGGGGCGATGGCCTTATTGATGGTTGATTTGGTCAAAGACCACGGGCTGCAATATCTGCTGGCAGCCACCTTTTTGACCGGCATTTTTCAAGTGGTGTTTGGCATACTCAAACTGGGCCGTCAAATGAAATTTGTGCCCCGAGCCGTGATGATTGGCTACATCAATGCCTTAGCAGTGCTGATCTTTTTGGCTCAGCTCCCCCAGCTCACCAACGTACCGCCCACGGTCTACGTGCTCACTCTATTATCCTTGGCAATTATTTACATTTTGCCCCGCTTTACGAAGGCAGTTCCTTCGCCTCTGGTCGCCTTGGCGGTGATGACCATCGCTGCGATCGCCCTGCGCCTAGATGTGCCCATCGTCGGTGATATGGGCGAGCTGCCCACTACTCCACCTCTATTTGCACTACCCCAGGTGCCCTTCACCCTTGAGACCCTACAAATTATCCTGCCCTATTCCTTTACTCTGGCGATTGTGGGACTGCTGGCTTCCTTTCTCACCGCCTCCCTGGTGGATGACTTGACCGATACCCCCAGTGACAAAAATCAGGAGGCCAAAGGGCAGGGTATTGCCAATATCGTCACTGCCTTCTTTGGGGGAATGGCTGGGTGTGGCATGATTGGTCAGTCGGTCATCAACGTCCAGTCTGGGGGACGGGGTCGTCTTTCTACCCTAGCGGCTGGCCTGTTTTTGCTGGGGGCCATTCTATTCTTGCAAGACGGGGTGAGACAGATGCCAATGGCCGCCCTAGTGGCCGTCATGATTATGGTTTCTATCGGCACCTTTCGCTGGTCGTCTTTCACAAATATTCCCCGCGTTCCTCGCAGTGAAGTCGCCGTTATGCTGACAACGATGTTTGTGATCATCTTCACTCGCAACTTTGCTTTGGGAGTAGTCACAGGCATCGTCATGAGTACAGTATTTTTCTCCCGTAAAATTGCCCAGCTAGTGTTTGTCGATCGGGTTCTGCTTGAAGAGGGTGCCCACCGCGTTTACAAAGTGTCTGGGCAGATTTTCTTTTTGTCTCGGGATGAGTTTTTAGCTGCCTTTAACTTCGCTGAGCTAGTCGAGCAGGTGACTATTGACCTTAGCCATGCCCATCTGTGGGACCAAGGTGCTGTGGAAGTACTCGATAAAGCGGTGCAGAAGTTTCGCCGTCACGGCGTTGAAGTGAATGTGGTGGGCCTCAATGAAGCCAGCACTACCCTACTTAACCGCCTCGCCACTGATGAGGAACTCGTCACCAATGGGCAGCCGTAGCACCACTGCACTACAACCTCCCAGCCTTCATTCCTGAGATAAATCACCCGTATGAACACGATTCTTCTATGCTCCGATGGGTCTGCCTTTGCAGACAGCATTTATCGATACGGAGCCTGGTTTGCCCGCCAATTTCAGGCTCAGACTAAGGTACTGTTTGTCACTGATATTCGTCAAAAAGTCGTTTCCACTGGCAATCTCAGCGGCAGCATTGGTTTAGGGGCGTCAGAGCAACTGTTGAGCGAGTTGGTCAGCCTAGAACATGAAAAAGCCAAACTCAATAACAAGCGAGCGCGGTTAATTTTACAAACCGCCGAACAGGTGCTCAAAGCAGAAGGGCTGAATGAGGTTGAGCTGATCAACCCCACCGGCTTCCTGGTAGATTGCTTCCATGACTTTGAGGCCGAATCCGATCTTGTAGTACTGGGTAAACGGGGGGAGGCGGCGGAGTTTGCATCAGGGCACCTGGGGGCCAATGTCGATCGCATTGTGCGTAGTAGCACCAAACCCTGCTTGGTGACACCCCAAACCTTTAACCCGATTGAGCGGCTGCTGGTGGCCTATGACGGTAGCCCTACGGGTAAGAAGATTTTAACCTTTTTGACTAACGCTCACGGGTTTAAGAATATCGAGATTCATTTGTTGACGGTGGCTAAACCGGACTCGGAGGCCGTGCGATCTCAGGAGCTAGCCGAGGCACAACACACACTGCAACAGGCTGGACTCACCCTGACCACAAGTCTACTCATCGGTGACCCTGAAAAAGTGATTGCTCACTATATTGAGCAGCATCAGATCAGCCTGTTATTGATGGGAGCCTACGGCCACCGCCGCATCCGTCATCTCGTCATTGGCAGCACCACAGTTCAACTCCTGAGGAGTAGACAGATTCCGATGCTCTTATTCCGCTAGGATGCGTAAAGTCCTATATTTGATAACCACTACGATTGGGCACTATTCAGTCGTTGAATTAGTATGATTACCAAGCTGCTCTTGAGATTTCGGATATCACTTGTCGTATGAGTCGTCGGGCTAATTGTGGGGATAATGCAGTGGCTGAAAGTTTCTTTGGTACACTCAAAACTGAGCTGATTTACCCGATAGTTTTTGCTACAAGAGCGAAGGCAAAAACGGTTATTGCTGGGTAGATTGAGGTTTTTTACAATCGGCATCGAATTCATTCAACTATTGGATATCTTGCCCCTGTCCTATTTGAAGAGCTTTACTGGCTCAATCTAGAGCACCCCATTGATCTCTGAGTTAACTGTCCACTTTTTCGAGACAAGGTTCAGTTAACCCTAACCCTGTCACAATAGAAATATTCAGAGGAAAGCAATCTTAGACCAGTTATGACTGTTGAAGAACTCTTGCACAGATATGCTAATGGTGAACGTGACTTTAGCAAATCTAATCTTTCTCAACAGAATTTAAGTCTTGCCCATCTCGATCATATTGTTTTGAGAGATGCCAATTTAAGTCAGTCAGTTCTCCACGGTATTGATCTTCTCTGCGCTAACCTGGTTTCTGCGAATTTATCTGCCGCCAAGATGATTGGGGCCAATTTGACTGGAGCAGACTTAAGCAAAAGCAATTTGAGTAATGCACTCTTGAGTAGTGCAGTTTTAGTGGGGGCTTGTCTTGCCAAAACCAACCTGCAGCGGACATCTCTCAATTACAGCAACCTTAGTGGTGTGAATTTTAGGGATGCTGACTTGCAAGATGCCAATTTAAAAGGAGCAAATCTTAGTGGCGCTGATCTCCTAGGTGCCGATCTCTATCAGGCCGATCTCACAGATATCTTTTTGCAAGACACCATCATGCCGGATGGCCGCATCGCTTCCTCTGCCCCTAAGAAAGCGAACGAAAGTTAGCTAGATGGGTTAATTCGCATCAAAGTCTGGCCAAACTCAATGGGTTCGCCGTTATCCACCAGAATTTCGACAATCTCACCATTGACTTCAGCTTCCAGCTCATTCATCAGCTTCATGGCTTCAATAATGCAGACGGTTTGTCCGCGCCGAGTCACATCCCCAACTTCTACAAAAGCTGGCTCATCCGGCGCCGGAGATCGATAGAAGGTGCCTACCATAGGAGATTTTACATCTACCCATTTCTTGTCTGGGGTAGGGGGAGGAGCAGAATCGACAGAGAGCACTGATGGGTCTAGGGTTGAGCCATCAACGACAGGCTGTGATGCAGCAGCGGTAGAGACAACTGCTGTCGATTGATTCGCCTTATGGATGGTGAGTTCAAAATCGTTGCTTTTTAGACTCAGCTCATCAATATCGGTTTGATTGAGGATAGCGAGTAGTTCGCGGAGTTGGTTAAGATCAAATTCCACCGGTTATGTTGCTCCTTACTCTCGACCTAGATAGGAGTCGGTGCGGGTATCCACTTTAATTCGCTCTCCTTCAGAGATAAATAAAGGCACCATCACTTGTGCTCCTGTTTCCACAATAGCTGGCTTCGTTCCCCCAGTTGCAGTATCGCCTTTTACGCCTGGGTCAGTCTGGGTTACTTCTAACACAACGGATGTTGGCAACTCTACTTCTAGAACTTGTTCGTCCCACCGAATGATGTTGACGTCCATGCCTTCCTTTATGTACTTAACGCGATCGCCAATTTGGTTTTGGCTGAGGCTAGTTTCTTCGTAGCTCTCCATATCCATAAATACAAATTGGTCACCATCCTTGTAGGTATGCTGCATCGCCCGTTTCTCCAGATTGGCCTGGGGCACTGTCTCACCCGCTCGAAATGTGCGTTCCATCACATTGCCAGTTTGGACATTCTTCAGTTTTGTGCGCACAAATGCAGATCCTTTACCAGGCTTAACGTGCAGAAATTCTACAACTCGCCATACTGAGCCATCCAGCTCAATAGACACGCCTGTACGAAAGTCATTACTGGAAATCATCGATTCTCGACATGGGAAGAACAATCGGCAATTCATTTTACCGTCCAGGGGGGCGGTCTGGACGTCTAGTTCGTGCGCTTCCTCAAAAACAAAGCACAAACCAGCTAAGACTCGTACTAAAAAGAAGTTTATCTCTCCTGTGAGTATTAAACTTGATCGATACTAGATGGCTTAGAGTTACAGGCAATTTACTGAAAAATCCCTTGTTTAACAACAGTCTGTAAAGGCATTAGAGCCGCAATCAAAGATTTCCGATCTAATGGCTGCCACTCCAACGATTGCAGAACCGTATTGATCTTGGTCAAGGTATCGACTAAATTCGACAAGACATTGTGTTCAGAAAATCCGGGTAACAAATCAATGGCGCCATGATCGATGACACTTTGATATTCAGAAGGGGCAACCTGGGGCTGTTGGCCATTCGTAAAAACTAACTTAATTTTCGGGTAATTAGCCTGACACCATAGGCACATCTCGTTTAGCCCCTCTGTCAAAACGTGTTTATCCAGCAAAAGTAGATCGGGCATTGGATAGCCATTATGTTGCATGTGTACCAACGTTTGCTTGATATCCAATGTCGCTGCCTGCCAAGTGACTGATAGCCCTTGGGAGATGAGGGCTGCTTGCCAGATTTCTCCTTGAAATTGAAAGGCATGAGACATCAAAATGGATTTCTCCATCGGTGGGGCCGTCATATCATGCTGGGTCAAAGGAATAGCCTGTGACTCGAAGACTAAGTGGGTGGTGCCAATGGTGATGCGATCGCTATCTTGTAGCAACTGAGGCCGAACAATGAGTTGGCCATTCACAAACACCCCCTCTGTTGTTGCTAAATTGACTAAGTAATAATGGCCTGTTCCTATACGCTGCAACATGGCATGCTTAGGGGCAACATTGGCTACCGTTAACAAGATGTCATTCTCTTGGCTAGCACCGAGGGTCCAAGAGGTTTTTCCCACCAACGGTCGATAGGAATAAGCTGTGCCAAATCGCAATTTCAAGCGAGCCAATGGCAACGTCAGCTCTTCCTCTCGCTGAGAATGAGATTTTTTTGCCAACAAACGTTCGGTTGCAGGAGCATCATTGGGTTTCGAGAAGAAATAACCTTGAGCATATTCACATTTCATCGCTCTTAATTGAGCAATTTGCTCAGCCGTCTCCACCCCTTCAGCCACTGCCTTCATCCCCAGATTATGGGACAACAGGGTGATCGTTTTCACAATCTGGGAATTTTCATGGCTGTCCATCGCACTCACAAAGGAACGATCTATCTTTAGAATATCTACTGGAAAGCGATGTAAGTAACTGAGGGACGAATAACCTGTGCCAAAGTCGTCAATGCCGATTTGGATACCTAAGGCCTGAATTTCCAACAATTTAGCCGCTGTTGACTCAGCATTCTCCATAATGGCACTTTCGGTAATCTCCAGCTTCAAATTTTGAGGCACTAATCCTGTATCTTTCAAGGTTTGCTCAATCCGGGAGATTAGGCCCATTTCCGAAAATTGTTTACTTGAGAAATTAACACTGACAAATAACGACGGTTCAGACGGATACTGTTTTTGCCAATCGCTCAGTTGTCGGCAAGCCTCCTCTAGAACCCACCAACTGATCGGTAAAATCAAACCCGTCTCTTCCGCAATAGGAATAAATTCGACGGGTGATATTAAGCCCCGAAGAGGATGATGCCATCGCAGCAGTGCCTCAAAACCAACGATTGCTATCGTTTCCAAATGGTAAATGGGTTGGTAATGCAGTTGAAATTCTTGGCGTTCAATGGCCCGTCGCAAATCTACCTCTAGTTGCAAAAGCGCAGAAGCATTACTGTGCATATCAGCGGTAAATACTTCCCACTTGGCTTTACCGAGGGTTTTAGCCCGATACATAGCTGCATCAGCATTGTGAAGGAGTTGCTCTGGGTCATCGTAGCCCATCGTACTCAGCGCCACCCCAGTACTGACTGCAATCAGTACTTCACGACCATTTAATTGGAAGGGTCGATTTAGGGCCTGCTGAATGCGGCTACACACGTGCAGTGCGTCGCTCAGATCTTTAATCCCATCCAGAAGAACAGTAAATTCATCTCCACCCAATCGCCCTAGAGTATCGGTTTCGCGGACACAAGTCTTCAGCCGTTGGGCCACTTCTACTAACAGTTGATCACCCGCAGCGTGCCCCAAACTATCGTTGACAACCTTGAAGCGATCAAGATCCAGAAAGAGAACGGCAAAAATTTGATCGGGATGGCGCTTCACCCGCTTGACACAGTATGTCAAACGGTCCATAAACAAAGCGCGGTTAGGTAATCCCGTTAACTTGTCATAGAACGCGTCATGCCTTAATTGTGCTTCTGCATTCTTTAAGTCAGAAATATCAGTGATAAACCCTTCTAAACCCAAAACCTGGTCTTGTTCATCAAAAATACCGCGCCCCTGTTCTAGAAACCACTTTAATTGGCCAGACTTCGTTCGGATTCGATATTCAACGGTATAGACTTGCTGGCGGTCTACAGTTGATGCAATTGTTTTCAGTAGGTGAGGCAAATCATCAGGTTCAATCAGCGTATTGAAGGCGAGATGATCATTTCCTAGCAATTCTTCGGGATCATAACCAGTTAACTTTAGACATCCTTGACTGAGAGATCTCCGAGACCAGGCCAAATCACAATTACAAGAGAAAACAATGCCAGGTAGAGAATCGATCAATGTCTGTAAATTAGAGCCAGAAATATCTCGAAAACGATTGCCGGGAAATCTATTGTGAGGACTACTGGGGTCGATTTGAACAATTTTAGAGGATAAGACAGAATTAAGATGTATATCCTCTTTTAGAGCTTCCTGCTGGAAAAGCATAGCTGTAAAGCAATGATTTGCATCCGACAGGGGCGTAACACGTAGCTGAATGGGATTCCTTTTTTGATCAGCCTTTAGTCGAAAATTTACTCGTGCCTGTTCTTGTACAGATAGATTAGACAAAACCTGATCCAAACGACTAGAATCTTCGGCAATCAAATAATCATATAAATGCTGAGGGTGTTGAGACAGCTCACTCTGCCGTCGACCGAGCAAATGATAGTAGGCTGCATTAGCATACAGAATCTTTGGCCCTTTTTTCTGCTCAAATTCAGCTTCAGTGATCAGGATGACTGTATCTGTTTCGAGTACGACCTTTTCCAGCAATTCTTGAGTATTCAACTCATAAGCGCTAATCGTCTCTCGCCACTGGTTTGTATATTGACTCGACAACTCACCTAGCATTGCATCTGTGCCTTCAACCCTGATCCCATAGTTCCCTATTCATAAACTCATCTCTTCATTTATCCTTTGACGACAGACCTGAAGATCGTCCCGTAGGTTTTAAAAACGGTTGATTCACAACTAATAAATATTGACAATTCAGAACGCACCTGGAATGCAAACATCTAACAGGTCTCTATATTGGCTAGCAGATCAGATTTGCTAGTTCACTAAACTCAAGGGTAGAAAAATCGAAACTGTCGTGAGTTGATTCGGTTCGCTTTCAACCTGTAACTCCCCACCATGTAACTCAGAAATCAGTTTTGCAATGATCAAACCTAAACCTTTGTACTTATTCGCGTACAAAGAATGATCAAATTGCATATGAGATCCTAATCCTGCAATTTGTTCTGAGCTGGGTCCCCGTCCTTGATTTGCGATCTTTAATAGAAAGGTCTTCCCCCGGCAATAGCTCTTTAAGCTGACGAACGTCCCTGAGAAGGAATGCTCAAATGCATTTTCGACAACTTCTTCGACTAACTTTTGCAGTTTTGGTCGAGCCAACTGGATGGTTGCTTCTTCTAACTCCAAGATTAAGTCAGATGTCCGATTGCAGCGCCGAGCCTGTAAGCAGGCAATATCCGAAATTATAGACCTAGTAGAGCTTTCATCGGTGTGATTACGCAATATTCGCAATCGTTGGGGATCTTTCTCAATATCTATTAAGGCTCTATACAGCAAAGTATTTTGCAGAAGATCGTACAAAAATTCGCCAGAACTTGCGATTCCATCCAGCATTTCTGTTTGTTCACCTGACAAGTTAAGTTCAGAACTATCTCTAAGAGTTTTGGCAAGTTCAAGAATTCGTTGCAGTGGGTTATGGATCTCTAAAGGCAGAGACTGACTCAGATCGCAACAGGTATCATCCCATGAAGACTGATGATTGGGTTGATAAGATGAATACTGCTCTATCTGCCCATTCACCACTTTTAATAACTCATCTCTGGTGAAAGGCTTTGTTAAATAATCGTCAGCACCCAATTCCATCCCCAATCGCAGGTCTGCTTCACTAGCTTTTGCCGTTAGGAAGATAAAAGGAACAGACTGAAGATAAGGATTTTGACGGAGTTGAGTTATGACACTATACCCATCAAACTCAGGCATCAGAATGTCACAAATTACTAAATCTGGCATTTCTTCTTGTGCTAGCAAAACACCGATATGACCATCTTCTGCCTCAATCACATTGAATTTCTCAGCAGTGAGGATTTCGCAAATGATACTGCGAATATCCTCTTGATCTTCAACAATAAGAATTTTGGACATAGGGGCATAGCGCGAAACTCACAAATCTTTTATTAATGCAATACTTTAAGCACCTAAAAAACGACTAGAACGGCCCATCAGTCATCTGTCTCAGAACTATCTTCACGGTTAGATCTTCGGGACTTCGATAGCCAGGATACTTTACTAGAATGCCCAAAAACTTAGGAGCACATGCTACTTCTAATCTTGACTACTCCCACGGTTGAAACGCATGGGATTCCCCGGTCACCCGGAAAGCTTTCTGTTTCATAGCAGTTGCCCTCAGAACACCCATGTTTCATCAGGTCTTACACTCGCTCCACAGACATCAACCCAAGTCCTTGGGCAAGAATGTTGTTGGCTGCGTTGATATCCCTGTCGTGATGGGTGCCACATTCAGGGCAATCCCATTCACGGATCTTCAGGGGCAGCTTAGAGAATTGTTTGTAGTCGATCTTCTCTTGTCGCTCATAGAACGCTGTCGTTCGGGCATGCAACATCTTGTTATATATCAAACGCACACAGCCTAATGTCCGACGCAAGAGGTTTGCTTGGGCAGGCGTTGGATAGAAACGATAGCGGAATGCTTTCTGCATCTTACAATTCTATCAATAAAATGTAAGACTGTGCTTAAAGCAGACTTTCTCTTTCCCCTATTGACTCTGGTGGCTGACAACACCGCGAGAGGGTATGGTGCATCCAACGGTTAAAACTCGCTGGTTTTGCTCACCCTCTCCAGATCTCCCGTTTCTATAAGACTTGGATGCTCTATCATCTGCATTGGCAGTCATCCTAGATCGTGCCTCTAAATAATCCTTGAGGACGAACGAGTAGAACTAACACCATTGCTAAAAGTGCGATCGCAAGCTTATATTCCGTGGGCAACCAATAGGTACTGACTTCTTGAGCGATACCAATCACCATGGCGCCTGCGATCGCACCATAGGGATTGCCAATTCCCCCCAACACCACCGAAGCGAACATGGGCAGAATCAAGAACCAGCCCATATTGGGACGGACCGCTGTAATTAGCCCATACATGCCGCCACTCAAGGCTGTGAGGCCCCCGGCCAGGATCCAAGTCCAGAGCACCACTTTTCCCACATCAATTCCTGAAACACTAGCTAAATCAATATCATCGGCGACGGCTCGCATGGCTTTACCAATTTTTGTGTATTGCAACAGGCAGTGCAGACCCACAACGGCAAGGATGGCGAGGCCAATCACAATCAAACGGTAATAAGGGATTTTAACCATCCCAAACAGTTCAGCCGCTTTGGCAACAGGCAGGTCATAGCTCTTATTGCCGCCTCCCCAAATGAAGATGATGCCATTACGAATAAACAGTGCTAGTCCGATAGAAATAATGATTAGGGTTGTAGAGGTGGTTCTGCGATCGCGCATCTTGGACCAAATCAAAAACTCGCAAAGCAAAAATCCACCAATAGTCACAAGGGTGGCCAGTAAAATAGATATCCAAACATTGGCTTGAGCAAACAGGCTATCTAACCAATCAATACCAAACACGACCCGGTTCAGAACTTGGGTATTAAAGAGAAAAGTTAGAAATGCCCCCGCCGTCATGAAATCTCCGTGGGCAAAATTAGGCAGGCGTAAAATACCATAGGTTAGAGTGAGTCCGACTGCAGCTAACGCAATAATGCTGCCGACTGCAATGCCATTGAGGGCTAACTGTGCCAGATCTAGAACTAGATCCATTCCGACTGTTCCTGTTGAGGGTCAATGCCAAGCTTGGAAATCGGCATAAGTTTGCTATTCATTCTCGCTAAGCATGAAAATCATACAGCTTCAAGTTCCAGAACGGATGGCGTTTAAGAGCAACCGGACACCAATTGCCTGACTAGCTGACATGTTTGTCCCCGATATTGCAGTGATCACAAGACAAAAATTACTTGGGAATAGTTGGATAGGGGCTGGTATCGTTCTTTAGTATTCTTGAACCACACTTACTTAGTGAGATTTATGTGATGAGTCAAAAAATCTTTAGTCCTGGAGAAATTGTGGAAGAAAGTGGACTATATCCTGTTGTCGGTCCGAAAGGTGAAGACAAAGGCTATGAGGTTACTGTCGTAAAAGGAGAACCCTTTCCACCGCTACCAGAGAAAGGGTGGGGATTTGGCGAACCTCGTTTGGCTAAAACAACCACAAGGGACTCCAGTAAAGAGGTGGAGTATTCACCACCTGAACTACCAGAAAATCGCCCCATTGCAGATAATGACTCTCTGTCAGGCGAGAATTCGATGGGGTACTTGGATTGATTTTGTGCTGTAGCAATATCTTTGTTTAACCGCCTCATAGCTCATTAATCCTTCCCATGATGAGTCTTCTACATGGAGGATAGGAAAGGTTTGGGGTAGGGAGCAAATACTGCAATCAAGTAGACTCGCCTGAGACTGCACTTTCTCCTTGAACCACTAACACTGAACAATGAGCATGGTGCAGTACATGATTGCTAACACTCCCCAGTAAAAATTCTGTTAGTCCTGTGCGACCATGACGCCCCACGATAATTAAATCGGCCTGCCATTCCTGAGCAAGATCGCAAACCTGATTCCCTGCCACCCCCTGTATGACCTCAAAGCTTGCCTTTACTCCCTGCTGTTCTGCTGCTTGGCAATACTCTTGTAGCCATTGCTTTGCTTTTGTAAGTCGAGCTTCTAAGGCTTGCTGAGATGCTTGCAAATCAACCGAAGATGGAGAGAGGGCACTAGCACCAACGGGTATCCCCACGATTGGTACTGCTGAAGTGTCTAAAGGATTAATGTCTGCTTCTACACAGTGCAGGCACTTCAACTCAGCCTGGTGAAGTTTAGCCGTTTCTAGCGCTTGCTTGAACACAATGGGCTGCAAGGATGAAGCGTCTAATGCTGTCAAAATGAGATCGTAACTCATGAGGATTCCTCCTTTTGAGTAATACCTATAGTCTATGAGATTTTTTAGGCAATTGAAGTAAGACTAGAATAGGGTGAGCATTGCATATTCAGCCTTTCAGCCCTTTCAACATCTTGGCTGCTAAAACACCAACTTCGCAATCGCCCCCTCAACCTGCTCATCGGTAACCTCCAGATACCCCGACAGTGCAGCCAGCGTTCGATGTCCTGAGATTCGCTGGATATGCTTTGTCGGCACTCCAGCATTGTGCATCTGAGTCAGAGCTGTTCGTCTGAAGCTGTGGGTACTGAAGCCACTCAAACCCACTCGCTTAAACGCATCCCTCAAAATTAAATTGGCTGATCCTCTACGGATATGGGAGCGGCCATGCCGACCGGGGAATAGACGCTCTTTATTCAAATTAGGTTGATACGCCACTAGATACTAGGCTAACTGCTCATACATTGCTACTTCTCGTGTATCCCGCCACCCTTTAGTATGGATGCGCCAAAACAGAACAGATGGTCCTTGTAGTTATTCCTACTGAACTACCATCCAGTTATCTTCCCTTATAGTACAAGAGAGAATTCTACTAAGAACTATCCCTCGGTTTCTCCTGGGGTCGAGCTTGCCCAAAATAGAAACCAACAACCAATGTAACGAGGGGTGGCATTAGTGTTTTACAAGTATTAAATATATCTTGCCCAGCACTGTTATTGCCTCCCCAGTAATACATTGCCATTGCCTGAGCGAAGACAATAATCAAGCCGAGAAGAAACATCGCAGCCATTGTAATGGTTCGGCCCTCTACGCTTGCTGGATACTTAGAGGGCTTGATAGCCTTGATAATGAAATAGATGGTTACAAGGATGATTAGGAAAAGAAGGCCCATAGAAAATTTCAGAACAGATACTGTGTCTGTTGTTGAAATTGTCTCATTGGCGATAGAAGTCTGTGCCAAAATGCTAGAAAGCCCAACTAAGTAAATCATAAAGACTCCAATTGCTAGGATTTTTCTGTGAATACATCACGAGACAGCGAGGAAATTCACAGATAGTTAAGTTAGAACTCTTTACTCATTACCAATAAGCATCTTGAAATATTGCCATCCATTTCCTATTTTCTTGCGACTATTTTCGTGCCACTTCCTTTTTCCATCACGAGCTAGATCTTGGTAAAATAGTAATTCCCCATCATCTGTTACACCATAAAGAATTCCATTTCCACCGCTAGCAATCAATTTAAATCTATTCCATCCCTTCCCTATCACGGATTGGCTCCTTTCGTGCCACTTCTTTTTTCCATCACGAGCTAGATCTTGATAAAATATTAAATCCCCATTATCTCTTATACCGTAGAGAATTCCATCTCCACCGCTAACGAGAAATTTAAATTTATCCCATCCGTTCCCTATCACGGACTGGCTCCTTTCATGCCATTTTGCTTCGCCATCACGAGCTAGATCTTGATAAAATCGCAAACGCCCATCATCTTCTACACCGTAGAGAATTCCATCTCCACCGCTAACGAGAAATTTAAATTTATCCCATCCGTTCCCTATCACGGACTGGCTCCTTTCATGCCATTTTGCTTCGCCATCACGAGCTAGATCTTGATAAAATCGCAAACGCCCATCATCTTCTACACCGTAGAGAATTCCATCTCCACCGCTAACGAGAAATTTAAATTTATCCCATCCGTTCCCTATATCAGCTTGGCTCCTTTCATGCCATTTTGCTTCGCCATTACGAGCTAGATCTTGGTAGAATATTAAATCCCCATTATCTCTTACACCGTAGAGAACCCCCTCATCATCAATCGGCTTTATTTCTGTAGTTCTCTTCCTTGCTGCCACATAGGGAACAAATTTGTTTGGTAGTGCTATCTTTAATCCAGGTGCTGGTTCTTCCCAATTCTGAAACACAAATTTGTCTATGTATATTATCTCAGTAGTAGGATCTAGACCTTCTTGGATCATGCTTGAAGCAACATCACCGAATAAATTAATTAAGTCATGCTTAACTATCTCCCAAGTGATTGAGCCACCTGTAACATATCCATCGATACTAGCTAAAACTGCATGAGCTAAGCTATATTCATTCCCAAATACTACAAATTCAAAACGATTTCTAACTTCTTCTTCTCTTTTATGACGATTATGCGGCATATCATTCTCCATTAATTATCTTGTTAGGTAGACTTGTCTAGAAAATCGCTAGAGGCCATAACCAAAAGGATTGGTCCAACCTTCACTTTCAGACTTTTTAACTGCTGCTAACTCAGAATCTATGTATTGACAATATTTTTGTTGAAACATCTCTAAAATTTGTGAAGCCAGCATGATACTTTCACAATAAAGTCTCATAAATAATAGAAACTACTCTTCTAAATACAAAATAATGATATTGAGAAGCTTCTATTTATTAAGAGTTATTTTTCGAGAAATTAAGGTTTCAACATCTCAAATTTATAATAAAAAAGCTATGAGTCAAGCATCTTGCTATATCAAGGCTTAATCACATAAATATGGGCTATATCAAAAGCATAGATCCTTGATAGGATACACAAAAACTAATCCAGTCATACTTGCGACAGGAAATCGTGAATAACATGCAATCAGTTTTTAATAGCTCCACCCATCAAATTTAAAGTAGCTCTTTTGACCAAACAAAATTACTCCATACGCTTAACTTCAAATACTTACATGCAGCGCATAGATTTTCGTTATACACAGTAGGCTCTCTAGATTTGCGATTATTTTGCGTTTAGTAACAAGGTTCAACAGATACGAGTGGATTTACATATCTAATCTTCTCTAATATTTACTTTCAGAACCACAATCTAATGTTTTAAAGCTATCACCTGAATGTAGTCTATGATACTTTTGTTAAAACCAAAGTGCAATCACATAAATTTATTTCTTAATATATAATTATTTTTAGTTATGATACTGCACCAATTTCTCGTAATAAATAGACGAATTAGATTGTCTCTATATATACACACTGAGTATCGAAATTCCTGGCAATATCCCTTGTTTTCATAACATTCCTATTAATTCTTCTAAAACACCACTTTGTTCGTTTCTCTGACCTCTTAATCAATGGTAGTAGACTGAGACTATCTCATACCCCTTTTGAAGTACCTTAGAAACTATTTCTTCAGGCAAAATATATTGACTTATACAAAAATATAGAAGTCTTTGATTCTGTTGTATTTCATCAAGGGAGCTGAGATAATCTCACCTCACCGCTGAATCAATTGGCTTAACAAAATCTAGAACACCAACTTTGCTATCGCCCCCTCCACCTGCTCATCGGTCACCTCCAAATACCCCGACAATGCGGCCAGCGTCCGATGTCCCGAAATCCTCTGAATATGCTTCGTCGGTACTCCAGAGTTGTGCATCTGAGTCAAGACTGTGCGTCTGAAACTGTGGGTGCTAAACCCTTCCAATCCTACCCGAGCAAAGGCTTGCCTCAAAATTCGGTCTGCTGAACTCACCCGTAAATAAGAGCGGCCATGCCGACCGGGGAAGAGATATTCTTTACTCAAGTCTGGCTGATATGCCACCTAATACCGGGCCATCTACTCCAATTCCGCAAGACTTGACCGAAGTTTTTCTATTTCTCGGGTAATCCGCGCCTTTTTTTCCTTTTTCTTTTCTTCAGCTCTTTCTATAAGCAGCAGTACAAGTTGTTGAATGAAATCTGTATGTTTGCTTTGTAATTCGCTAATAGCAGTGCTAGCTGAGCTATTCAACAACGAGTGTAGTCCTTCCACTTTGTTTGAATGAGCTATATATTGGTGATTCATAGCCCAATCAATAAGCTCAATAGCTTCTGCATGGCCTGTAATATTTAATTCTTGAAGTAAATTGAAAATTCTTTTTACTTTGTTCCTTTTTTCAATTAAACCAATATTAGAGGCTTCAAATATCAATGATTTAATATCATCAGTTTCTCTCACTTGATGTCTCTCGATTGAGTCAGTTATTTCATCAAGTGAGTTAGCTATCTCATCAAGGGCTTTAGTTATTTCTACAGTTATTTCTACTTTAGGCTCTGAAGAGATAGAACGTAACACATAGTTTATTGCATCTTGTACTGTATAAATTTCATAGACAGCCTCATCGGGAATTTCGATATCAAATTCCTCTTCAACAGCAATCATTAATTCTATTGCGTCAAGATCATCAGCGTCCAAGTCATTTACAAAACTAGCTTCGGGGACTATTTTATCTATGTCAATCCCTAACTGTTCGGCAACTATAACTCTTAATTTTTCACAAGCACTTTCCTCATCAAAACTTTTTTTATAACACTTTGTATACCAGTCCAGTAGATCATTGTCGTTCATAGTTTCATATCAGTTTATCTGCCAATTTTGCCGTGATGAAGTAATCAGTATTATTTTTCTAACTTGCAGGTTCTCACTCATCCTCTAGTCTTTTGACAAAAACCATATGGTCAAAAGTTTTTAGTAGTTATATTATTCCCGGCATCTATTGATTGATACACAGTTTTTTATATAGAATTTCATTACATTTAAGAAGTAGGTAAGCCCTCACTCAACAACCCCGACAACACCTCCGTCACCTCTCCCTGAACATCCTTCCGATTATCGTCGTATCTCATCACCGTTTCCGGCTTCGCATGGCGAGAGAGCTGCTGCACGGCCCGGACATTTCCACCCGTGGCATCCAATGCTGCCGTGATTGATGAATGCCTAACCCGGTGCGGCGACATCACTTTACTGATACCCGCTGCCTTGGCAATCTTCCGAACCACTTTATAAATAGAAGTCGTGGATAACCGCTGGCCCCAATGAACAATATCCAGAGCCACGATCAGCGGATCATTTGCCTCCAGATGTTTCCGAGTTGATAGCCAGTCTTCTAGTGCGATCGCACTTACATCCCCAATCGTGACTCGTTCCTTCTGGGTGCCTCGACCTTTCCCCTGAATCCAAAGAGTGCGCTCCTCCAGGTCCAAATCTCCGATGTTGCACAGATGCAACTCACTGCATCGCATTGCCGTTTCCCAAAACAACGCCAAGATGGCATAGTCTCGCTTCCCCTGCTGTGTTTGTCGATCTGGGACGGCCAACATCTTTTGAAAGGACTCTAGATCAACACCCGATGTATCCCGGTAGGCGATCACCTTCTCGCCTCTGATATCTTCCAGACCCCAGACACACTGGCCAGCTCGACGAGCGTAAGCCACCAGGCTACGCAGAGCTGACAGTCTGCGGTTTACTGTCGCTTCTGCTAACTCTTCATCAATCAAGAGGCCTTTGTACCGAGACACCAAATGCAAGGCTTCGTCCCGATCCATCGACAAGAACAGGCCCACCATTTCAGGGGTTGGATCTTCAGCAAACATTTTACGGAAGAAATCAGTGAGGTCTTTGCGGTAGGCCCGCTTGGTGTTGACAGAGCGCTTATCTCGCAGGAGATCATTGAGTACATCCGTTTCAGAGATGTTCAATGCCGTGGGTGAAAGCGGAGACAATATCTGAGTCATAGCAGGGTCCGTGTATTTCACGATAAAAAACCAAAAACATGACCTTGAGAAGATTTCAACTCAATCTGAAAGTATTGAAGATAGGTTAATTCTCATTTTATCGATCTGGTTATGATAATGGTCATTTCCTTAACCATAAACGTAAAACCGTGGGTTAGCAGGATTATCCTGACTCTAACTAAACTCTAGTGAAACAATGCTTTGCGCCTTGAGTATTTTCTTGATTTAGTACTATTTTATGGTACTATATAACTATGAACAGCAAGCAGCGTAAGACACTCAAGGCTATTTTCTCGAACCCTATTCGCAAAAATATTCTTTGGTCTGATGTTGCCAGTCTCATCAAGGGATTAGAGGGTAGTCTGATTCAAGGTAGTGGCTCTCGGGTGCGATTCGATCTCAATGGGGTCGCCTTAAATATTCATTCTCCTCATCCCGGCAATGAATTGAAGCGCTATCAAGTTCAGGCAGTACGAGAGTTCTTAGCCAAAGGAGGAATTAACGATGAAATATAAAGGCTACGAATCGGTTGTTGAGTTCGATGCTGATGATCGGATCTTCTTTGGACTAGTCTTAGGAACTCATGATGTGATCGCGTTTGATGGTCAAACTGTAGAGGAGCTAGAGCAATCTTTTCATACTGTCATTGATGATTATTTGGCTGACTGTCAAAAAGTCGGTAAAGATCCTGATAAACCTTGCTCTGGTCGTTTCAATCTCAGAATCTCTCCAGAACTTCACCGGAAAGCTGTTATCAAAGCAGAAGTTGAAGGGATCAGTCTCAATACTCTTGTTGAGAAGGTTTTAACTCAAACTCTTTAGGGGTAATGGTCGTGCCCAGGAAGTCAAGTGAACAGTGTAGACAATGTTCCAAGCTGGAAATGACCTCAGTCCTTCTCAAGTATGGTCCTGATGGTACGGGCTGCTTTGAAGGTGAACCCTGTCACAAACGCCGCACCTATTACCGGAACCGCGATCGCTGTTGTGGGTTTATTGGAAAACAATGGACCAAAACTGCCATTCCCCTACAGCAGCGGCATCCAACCATCTAAACACAGTTACCTCAGAGAGTTGAGAATCCAATATAAAGGTGAACCTTATCGGATTTTCTATGCTTTTGACCTAAGACGAGTCGCCATTCTGCTTTTGGGAGGTAATAAAGAGGGGATAATCGCTGGCATGCAGAAAGCATCCCAGCCGACAAACTTGACGATGACTATCTCCAGGAATTAGATAAAGACAGTTTGCTATAAAAACGAAGTGATTTTTTAGGCCAACGATGCTGACTCAGTCATAGCGAAGTCCGGTAGACTATTGCGTTCGACGTAGTCACGGTATTTCTGGATGTGGAGATCGCACTCCGCATCATCCCAACCACAATGCTGCTTAAGAATAGCTGTCACTACAGGCAGTACATCAAAACCATAATTGGTTTGCATCGCCAATAGCATTCGACGCAGGCAAATATCTGCTAGCGTGTGAGCTTGCTCTACCTGCACGGCGAACACCACTTGGGCCTGAATATCTAGCAAGTTAGGAACAATAGGCTGACCCAGCTCTGGGGTTTCATCTACCAACGCTAAGACTTGTACTGCGCGACTACCGTAGATGGAAAACAAATGAAAAACGACATCTCGACTCACGAGAGCCTGGTATTTGCTGATCATGGTTTCAAGCAAGGCATCATTGAGTGCGATCGCCCCTGGCAACAACTCCGTTTTTGTCGAGCAAGGACTAGCACTTTGACCTTGTTTTTTCAGCGCTGCGTCAACCATTTCTTCTGCCACTTGTCGGTAAGTCGTCAGTTTGCCTCCAATTAAAGAAATCAGGTTACTAAACCCTTCTGGGGAATGGTCATAGAGCACATGGCTGCGCGTAATACTGCTGGTCTTTTTACCTTCGCTATAGGGCAAAGGACGAACCCCCGCATAGGTAAAGCGCACATCGGCGCGGGTGAGTTGGGCACAGGGAATCACCCGATTCGTTTCTGTTAGCAAATAATCTATTTCGCGATCTTCTGCTTTAACCCGGTCCAGATTGCCCCCGTAGCGAATATCTGTGGTCCCAATCAAATACTGATTGGCCCAGGGCAAAATAAAAAAGGGTCGATGATCTTCCTCGGCTTCAACGTAGAGGGCATTATCTGGCGCACCTGGAAAGGAATCCACAATAATATGACTGCCTTTGGTGCCCCCAATTTTGCGGCTAGTGCTCTGGCTAGCGGGCTGAATACCTGCTAAAACTTGATCCACCCATGGTCCGGCCGTATTAATGACCACTGCCTGCGGCGATGCTTGCAGGGTGTGAACTTCGCCTGTCAGCTGATCCGTACAATTTAAAGCCGTCACCTGCCCATCTTGATGATGCAGTTGGGTAACCTTGACATAATTGAGTGCAGTAGCTCCAGCCGCTTGCGCCGACAAAATTAGCTCTAAACACAAACGCTCAGCCCGGACCACCTGAGCATCGAAATATTGAGCGGCTCCTTTAAGCCCGATGGGGTTCAGATGTCGAAACAGTCGCTGACATTTTGGAGTAGAAAGAATACGGTGATTGGGGAGGGTTTTGTCAAAGCTGAGCAGATCGTAGAGCAGCATCCCCGCCTGAATTTCCCAGAATTGTCGCGATCCACCCGCATAAACGGGGATAGACATTTGCAGAGGTTGAACGAGGTGGGGGGCAACCCGTAGCAATACTTCCCGCTCGCGCAATGACTCTCGCACTAAATTGAACTCGAAATATTCTAGATATCGCAATCCCCCGTGGATGAGCCGACTAGACCAACCTGTCGTGCCACTGCCAAAGTCATCTTTATCAACTAGGAGGGTCTTGATACCGCGCAAAGCTGCGTCACGGGCTACACCAGCCCCATTACTACCGCCCCCAATCACAATCAGATCAAAGGCTATTTGCTCAAGTGTTTGCCAATTTCTCATGCGTTAGCACATCCCTCTAGGGTTACAGAAATCTACGGTGTGAAAGCGTAGACTCGTTAGCTCTGCCAACACGATGACATATTTGAGGGTATTCTTCACCTCTATCAACCATCTTATTGCCATTGTGAGGTTGGGGAAGTCAAACCCTTTCTCTAAGTTAGGAAGTCAACCCCCTTTTTCTGAGTGTAGTAGGGGATTAGCCATGACTAGAGACTGGGGTCAAAGATGGTAATAGTTTAGGAATCAACGCCAGACCTTTAAGGATGAATTGGTTAACTGGCCCCATTCAAGACACAATAGAGGGGTGCTGATTTCCCAAGGTATAGAACCTATGGTCTTAACCGCTTCGACAATGTTGAAACTAGGAACCCCTGCCCCTGATTTTCAACTGCCTGATGTGGTCAGTGGACAAACCATCTCTTTAGGCACTTTTGAAGATTGCCAAGCCTTACTGGTGATGTTTATTTGTCAGCATTGCCCATTTGTCAAACACATTCAAACAGAGCTTGCTAAACTTGGCCAGGACTATCAATCTCAACCCCTTGGCATTGTGGCGATTAGCGCTAACGACATCCAAAGCCATCCTTTGGATGATCCGGAGCACTTAGTGGCAATGGCTACCAGTCTTGGGTTTAATTTTCCCATCTGCTACGACGAGACTCAGGAGGTTGCTAAACGCTACACAGCAGCGTGTACTCCCGATTTCTTCGTATTCGACCGGGAACACAAATTGGTCTACCGAGGGCAGCTTGATGACAGCCGTCCCAGCAATGACCGCATGATTACAGGGCAAGACTTACGCGCAGCTTTGGATGCAGCTTTGGCTAATCAATCCATTAGCACAGAGCAAAAACCCAGTATTGGTTGCAATATTAAATGGAGACCGGGAAATGAACCATCTTACTTCGGTTGAAGGCATATCTTGAACCAGGCGAAGCGAGCTTGACGGTTCGCACTCTAGCAGCCAATATTTCTGCTTGGGTAGCCTTTTGGCAATGGTCGTGAAACATTGATGCCATCGAGGAAGATGGGATTCGCTGGCTCAGCGCTTTAATGAATTCTTGGGGTTCAATGATGGGGGTAACTCTCCACTCAGACAGAGTCTGTTCCACGACCAAATCAGCGACAGGGCCGATACACTTCATTAATTCTTGCTTGCATCTATCCAAAAAGTCGGATGATAGGGTATTTGATGGAGCTAGGGATTCAGCAACTATAGGCCTTCTGACCTTTCTTACTTGTTTCCAAACAATCCAATGGGTGTCGCTTTCTTGTAACAGGCAAATCTGGCCAGCTTTGCAGCAGATTTGACAATACTCCAAAGCTGCTTGTTCTAATTTTTTAGAGATTTTGGGTCCAAGGCGAAACAGTTGCCCCCGAAATAACAACTGATGATCATCTATCGCATTGATATCCTTAGCTTGAAGATCTTGAAATTGAATAATTTTCAAGGACATCCTCCGGTTTAGGCGAGCTGTAGAAAGCAAAAACCCTTCAAGATTCTTTCCATCCTCAATTCCCAACGTATCTTGAGTATAAACATCTGCCAGGTAGATGTAAACTTGTCCGTTACAAACTCTCATACCCGCTACTTCACAGGCTATTGCATCTTGCATAATGACAACAGAACAATCAATGGTTCTGCTCAAAACTAAAAGGATTCCTCTGCAATTGTCAGCGAGATGAGTCAAGGTCAACATCAACAACTGCATGCAATGTTAGTTGAAATGCTCGGGCTGCTTTGGCCTCAGGAATGTGGAGAGCAAGTGTTGCAATCAAATCCTGAGGAGTAATCTGATTAGCTTGAGTTAAGGCTTGTTCTGTTAAGAAATCAGCAATAGGACCAATATAAATCGCCAGTTCTAACTTACACCGCTGAATAAATGCACTGTTGACACGGGCTAACGTCTTGCTTAGGGATAGCTCAGCCTTAGAGGTACTGAGTTGGGTCTCCTGTACAAGTTGACGAGGATGTCGATGGTTGGGAGGTGTTTTGTCTAAAGCAAATAGAGTGAATGACTTTTCTGCTACTTCTACAGACTGGGTCGACTGTGTGGAACTTCCAGAATAAATTTGTCGCCAGGCCATGAAGTAAGTGGGAAATTCAATGAGCAAATACTGCCGTCCGTGGAAGCGAGCATCCTCACAAAACTCTAGAGCGATTTGACGTAAAGATTTGGTAAATGCAGGTCCAGGCTTAAACCATCTACCCTGAATCCGCAGAGAAGAGGATTGATCATTTAACAGACCTTTTTTTTCTAGATCCGTTGCTTGGATAATGGACACATTAGGCTCCCTGAGTACTCAGTTATCTCTGGCAGATATTGTCTTTGACCCACTAACGCTATTGATGTTTCAAGTCCGATGAGACTTTCATTGTCAGTTTACTCAGCAGTTTTCGTCAAGGTGCCTGATGGATTGGGCTGACTTTGCTACAGAGAGCAGCAACACCCAGGTAAAATTAGGAAGCGCAGGGTAGGATCTTTTCACCAATCATTTACGGTGCCCATTGCCACGACTTCTTTCGTCTAGATATCTGCCATTCCAGGGTGAATCCCATGAGTTTTAGTCATGAGTTTGAGTTATTATTGAGAGCCCGCTATCCCTTGATCTATATTCCGACGCAAGAAGAAGAGCGAATAGAAGCAGTTATTGCTGATTCAGCCAAACGTCAGGGCAATCGGGCTGTTTATACTTGGGATTTTGTCGATGGGTATCAAGGGAATCCTACGGATGCAGGTTTTGGTCAGCGCAATCCACTTCAAGCTCTAGAACTGGTTGAACAGTTACCGCCTTCTGCACCTGCCATTTTCATCCTTAGAGATTTCAACCGTTTTCTAGAGGATGTGGCGATCGCTCGTAAGTTACGAAATTTAGCGCGGCTGTTAAAATCGCAACCCAAAAATATTGTGCTCCTGGCAAGCGAACTGTCTATTCCTAGTGACTTAGGTGAGGTTGTGCATGTTATCGATTTTCCCTTGCCGGATTTGGAAGAAATCTGCTCGGAATTAGAACGTCTACTGGCTGCGACCTCTCATCCGCTCACGGGTAAAGACCTCAAGGACTTGGCTCGATCCTGTCAGGGGCTGACCATGGACCGGATTCGACGGGTATTGTCTCGGGCGATCGCAACCCATGGCCAACTCAACGCTGAGGATGTCGAACTGATCCTCGAAGAAAAACGCCAAACTATTCGCCAGACTCAGATTCTAGACTTTTATCCTGCCCGTGAAAATATTTCTGACATCGGTGGTCTGGATAATCTTAAAGACTGGTTGTTCCGGCGAGGGGGCTCTTTCTCAGAAAAAGCACGACAGTATGGATTGCCTCATCCAAGAGGCTTATTGCTCGTCGGTATTCAAGGAACTGGAAAATCCTTAACCGCCAAAGCCATTGCCCATCATTGGCATCTGCCGCTGCTGCGGCTAGATGTCGGTCGACTGTTTGCCGGACTGGTGGGTGAATCAGAATCGCGAACACGGCAAATGATTCAGCTTTCAGAAGCGCTGGCCCCATGCATTCTCTGGATTGATGAAATTGATAAAGCGTTTGCTGGGATTGATGGCCGCGGGGATTCTGGGACTACCAGCCGGGTATTTGGCACGTTCATCACCTGGTTGGCCGAAAAAACCTCCCCCGTGTTTGTGGTGGCCACCGCTAATAATATCCAGTCCCTACCCCCAGAGATGCTGAGAAAAGGCCGTTTTGATGAAATTTTCTTTGTGGGCTTGCCCACAAAGGAGGAACGCGAAGCCATTTTTTCAGTGCATTTATCTCGTCTACGTCCTCACAATCTCAACCATTACGCCTTAGAGCGACTCGCTTATGAGACACCCGATTTTTCTGGGGCCGAACTCGAACAAAGTATTATCGAAGCCATGCATTTGGGATTTAGTCAAAATCGAGATTTTACAACGGATGATATCTTAGAAGCCGCGAGCCAAATCATCCCTTTAGCCCGAACGGCCCAAGAACAGGTAGAATTTCTCCAAGATTGGGCAGCATCAGGCAAAGCCAGACTGGCGTCCAAGCATAGTACACTAAGTTTGCGCATTCAACGTCAGCTTCAACAACCTGACTAGAAGGAAAAATCTTTTTGTGTTGGATAGCGATCACTGGTGTTTTTCGTTTTGAATTTGACTAACTTTTTGATTTTGATGCCTGTATGAAACCGTCCCAGATAGCTCAAATCTTTATTGGCGTCATATTAGGTTTAGTGGTTGTTGGCGGAGCCGTTGCCGGTGCGGGATATTTGTACCTCAATCGGTTCTCTCAGATTCCAGAACGACCCAAATTTCCCAATGATGCCAAAGCTGAGACAAAACCAGCTTCGCCTCAGCCTTACCCGGCAGTGGTTATTTACTCGGACGGATTATTCTTGAGAAAGGAGCGAGCCACAGACTCCGAAGTTCTGAAAGTTTTAGAATACGAGGAAGCCGTCACGGTGCTCGAATCATCACCTGACCAAAAATGGCAAAAACTTCAGGCTGATCTAGAGGGTGAGTCGATTGAAGGTTGGGCCTCTAGTGGCAATACTGAACGGGTGCCTGCAGAAGCAACCCCTGAGTCAGAATCTTCACCTGAATCTGAGGCAGCCCCCGAACCTGTGCTCGAACCTGAAGCCACGTTTCCAGAATAAGAATAAACAGTCCTATGCCTGAATTTGCGATCGCAACCCCTGCCGTGCCTGCTTCAACCCCATCATCGATTCAACAGATTGGCATTCTCGGTGGCGGGCAACTGGCTTGGATGCTCACCGAAGCTGCCCAGTCTTTGGGGTTAGATCTGATCATTCAAACCCCCAATGCCTCCGATCCAGCCCTCAAGAATACAACAAATCTAAGCCAGCGAGCTGTCCTAGCGCCCATTGCTGATGCGATAGCCACTGCTCAACTAGCGCAGCGGTGTCAAGTCATTACCTTTGAGAACGAGTTTGTAGATTTACAGGCGTTAGGTGAGCTGGCTACACAAGGGGTCTGTTTCCGCCCCAGCTTGACCAGTTTGGCTCCGTTGCTCGATAAGTATGAACAACGGACTTTTCTAGCTGAGTTAGACATCCCTGTTCCCCAATTTGCCCAACTTCAGACTCATCAATTACCCCTAAGCTTCGAGTTTCCCGTCGTCATTAAAGCGCGACGCCATGGCTATGATGGTCAAGGCACCTTTGTTTGCCAGACGCCTGCAGCATTACAAAAATTTTGGCAACAGGTAGAAGGGTGTGAACCTTCTAGCTTTATGGTGGAAGCTTATGTTCCCTTTCAACGGGAACTTGCTGTGATGGCAGCGCGCTCGACAACTGGCGATATTGCGCTCTTCCCTGTCACCGAAACCTATCAAAAAGACCAAGTCTGTCACTGGGCGATCGCGCCAGTTCATCTCTCTCCCCTCCTGCAGCAACAGATTCACAAAATTGCCACTCAACTCTTAGAGAAGCTTGATATTGTCGGTATTGTGGGTATTGAATTGTTCCAAACTGCTGATGATCAGGTTTGGGTGAATGAAATCGCCCCTCGCACCCATAACTCGGGCCATCTGACAATTGACGCCTGTGAAACGTCCCAGTTTGAACAGCATTTGCGGGCAGTGAGTGGGATGCCACTAGGTCCAACCCACCTCCAGGCTCCTGTGGCAATTATGGTGAATCTTTTGGGATTTGAAACGACTGAGGATGAGTATTTACGCCAAAGACAAGCTATTGCCGCTCTGCCTCAGACCTATGTTCATTGGTATGGCAAAACCAAGGCGCTGCCCGGACGTAAGTTAGGACATGCGACAATGTTGTTATCCTCTGATGATCAGGCTTTGGCGTTGGCAATGGCTCACGAAGTCGAAGCCCTTTGGTATGGCAGCTAAGGTTCAATACATGCTATGAGCAGTCAGTCTGCCCGAGTTTATATTCTGTTATCTATCGCCGCTGCTCTAGTGACGATGGGGTTAAAGTTTGGTGCCTACCAGCTTACTTCTTCGGTCGGATTGTTTTCTGATGTTGCTGAATCCAGTGTCAACCTGGTTGCAGCTTTAGCCGCATTCTGGGCTTTGACTGTGGCAGCGCAACCCCCTGACAAAGAACATACCTTTGGTCATTCCAAAGCCGAATATTTCTCCAGTGGGCTGGAAGGATTCCTGATTCTGGTTGCAGCCGTTAGTATTGCGGTGACGTCAATTCCCCGCTTGTTTAACCCTCAACCCATTACGGATTTAGAGTTGGGTTTGGGATTATCCATCATTGCCTCCATTGTGAATGGGGGAGTGGCATGGATTTTGCTGCGGGCTGGAAAACGACTGCGATCCATTACCCTGCGTGCCGATGCCCATCATCTGTTAACGGATGTATGGACTTCAATTGGCGTAGTCTTCGGTCTGATTATCGTCAAGCTGACGGGCTGGCTGATTCTGGATCCGATGATGGCTGTGCTTGTAGCTGTTCATATTGGTTGGGTGGCAGTTAAGCTGCTGCGGGAGACCATGGCAGGACTGATGGACAGTGCCCTACCAGACTCTGACCAAGCTGTTATTCGAGCAACGTTAACAGCCTATCAAGCCCAAGGCATACACTTTCATGCACTCCGAACTCGTGTTGCTGGAGCCCGTAATTTTGTCTCTTTCCACGTCCTAGTGCCAGGAGACTGGACAGTACAGAAGGGGCATGAGTTATGCGATACCTTAGAACAGTCGATCATGAAAGCTTTACCTGGCACCCACGTCATGACCCATTTAGAACCGTTGGAAGATCCAGTTTCTTGGGCAGATGCAGAACTAGATCGCTCCTATAATCCTTAAAGCGATTCGAGATAACGTTTTAAGTCCGAAATCGATAAAATATCCCGCTTTTTAGTATCTTCAGTTCGCATTATTAAGGCATAACTGTTATTAAATCCGAAGGACGGCAGCCACGCTAAATCGTGACGCTGTTTTGATTCTTTCTGAACATACTGAAACACGTCCTCTCGATCTTGACCCACTTCGTCAAGCGTCTTTTCATCTGCTTGCAGGATAACTAGTAAGCCAGTCCCCGTATACTCGGGATACAGATCAATCGCGCCTTTCTTAAGGGCATCAAAACAGATTTTAGTGCCAGCTAATCCAGTGTTCAATTCCACATCAAGGTCAGTTGAATTTTCAATAACAATACCCATCATTTCCGCTAGCAGATATTGTTCCGTAAAATTCTTAGATCCGATGATGATATCGGGCTTTCCTTGCCGATTGATTGTTGTCTTGAATCCTGACTGATTGAGAAAATCCTGCACTACTGTTTGCGTCGGTTCCTTGAGCCGATCAACTCGATCATTTAACTGAATCATCGTTTCATCTGAAAGCTTCCCGGCTAATTCTGCTAACGCAGGTTGCAGTTGGGGATATTTCCTTAAGGTTGCACCTCGCACAACCGGAGCAGCGTAATAGGGTGGGAAATACTGCTGGTCATCTTCTAGGACGGTTAGATTATAAGCATCAATTCTACCATCCGTCGTGAAGCCACTCACAACATCTACCTTTTTCTCTCGAATGGCTTCGTACATTAAACCTGGATCCAGTTCGACTGAATCTAAGCTCAGATCGTAGTGTTGCTGTAATCCTGGATAACCATCTGCACGTTCCACAAATTCTGAGGTGAAACCTGCCTTTAAAGGTTGAGGGCGCAAGTTGGAAAGAACAACCTGGGACAGCAACAACAGGAAAATAATGGCGACACCTACCAGGATAGGTTTGAGTAAGCGTAAAACCTGAGGTTGGAGAAGACCAAGACCGAAATCTAACAATACAGCCAGGGCAGCCGCGGGAATAGCCCCTGCCAAAATCATGTCTACATTATTGAGGGCAATTCCCCGAAAGATAAACGTCCCCAACCCACCAGAACCGATTAGAGCAGAGAGCGTGGCAATTCCCACCGTTGCCACCGTTGCCGTTCGAATCCCAGCAAAAATAACTGGAATCGCAAGGGGCAATTCCACCTTCAATAAAATTTGTCGGTTCGGCATGCCCATGCCCTTAGCTGCCTCTGTCACCGAACGATCTACCTCCTCAATCCCTGTATAGGTATTACGCAAAATAGGTAACAGAGCATACAAGAACAGGGCGACAATGGCAGGCTCGGGGCCAATGCCTAAGACGGGTAACAGAAACCCCAACAGCGCCACACTGGGAATCGTTTGAATAACGCTGACAACACCAATGACTTGATTGGCTGCTTTAGGGTAGCGGGTCAAGACTAGCCCTGTACTCACCCCAACCAGGATAGCTATGGTGGTAGAAATAGCCGTCAACACTAAATGGGTGATGGTTTGTTGGAGAATTTCCTGTTGGTGGCTGACGAAAAATTGCCAAAGCTGCATATTAATTCGGGAAAAAGCAGGGGTGATTTAGAACGCTTGCTGACCAGTTTAAGGGACTAAGTAGCACTCAAGACTATTTCATGAATGAGATCTACTCAGGCCAATTGAAACGTTTTCTTGTACTGATAGAACGCCAGCAAGAGATCTTCACAACTCGTGATTTGCCGAACAGTGTTGTCAGGATGAATCATTGTAATCTGAGAAGCTCCTGCTGCAGAGGTCCCTGCATCTTCTAGCACCTCTAGTAAACTTTGACTCGTTTGATAACCGTCCGCGTGGCTTTCTCTATCTTCTTTATGGGGTAGCCAAGGGAGTAGGTCTTGCAACCGTGTCACTTGCAATTCCAACTGAAAGCGATTGGTTTGAAAGAAATCGCGCACAAAATCATTCAGTCCGGCAAAGACTAGATCCTTTGGAGTACCAATCTGTTGGATGTTACCCTGGTCCATTAGGCAAATGCGATCGCACAAGGTGATGGCTTCAAATACATCATGGGTAACGAGAACCATCGTCTTATGCAACAAGCCCCCCAACCGCTTGAACTCCTGCTGGATCTGGCGACGGGTAATTTGATCCAAAGCGCCAAAGGGTTCGTCAAGAAGGACTACGGGTGGATTAGCAGCCAAGGCTCGCGCCAGACCCACCCGCTGTTGCTGACCACCACTAAGTTCGTGGGGATAGCGCTGCGCAAATTTTTCAGGAGGCAGTCCTACCATCTCGAGTAATTCTGCAGCCCGTTGACTGATCCGTTTTTCCTTCCATCGCAGCAAGCGAGGCACCACGGCAATATTATCGGCAACTGTGTAGTGGGGGAAGAGTCCAATGTTCTGAATCACATAGCCAATATGTTGTCGCAATTGTTCTGGTGGGGATTGGCGGATATCTTTACCGCCAATAGAAACGCGCCCAGAGGTTGGCTTAATGAGGCGGTTAAGCATCTTTAATGTCGTTGTTTTGCCACAACCACTTGTGCCAATCAAGCCCAAGGTTTCTCCTTCGGCCACTTGGAACGAGATCGCATTCACTGCTGGAACATCGTTGTAGTGCTTGGTTAGTTCGAGAACTTCAATCATTGTGTATTCTCAGCATTGTGACTTGGCTGCGATGGGCTCCGACCGGGCACACCCACTCCCTCATTGTTTGCCCTATCCTAGGGTCAATAAAGGGTAGACCAATTATAGTTCGATACTATCGGTCCGAGGGCAAAATACAACATTCACGCGGGAACTATGACTTAATTTGCCAGCATTGGCATCGGTCACTACTATTTACCGAGAATGTGAAACTGAAAACGCCGAGCCAGTTCTTCGCAAACTTTAATACCTCGGATACTATTTCCTCGCTCATCCAGAGGAGGCGAGAAGACAGCAATTCCCAGTTTTCCAGGAACCACTCCAATAATGCCACCCCCCACACCGCTTTTGGCCGGGAACCCGACTTGATAGACCCACTCACCAGCAAAATCATACATGCCACAGCTGTACATGACACTAAGAAGATCCCGCACATAGTCAGGCTGGATGGCTCTTTCTCCAGTGATAGGATGAGCCCCATTATTAGCCAACGTAGCGCCCATCAAGGCTAAATCACGGCAATCAATCAGAACAGAACATTGTTGGAGATATAGGTCCATAATTTGGCCGATATCTCCAACAATCGTGCCGAAGTTACGCAATAGATAGGAAATAGCCCAGTTGCGATCTCCAGTCATCCGTTCGGACATAAAGGTCGGCGTATCGACAAACACCCGATGGCCAACGTAACGACGATACATTGCCAACAGCCGATTCAGGCGGTTAGCAGGTCCTGTACCTTTAATCAAGCTAGTCATGGCAATGGCCCCTGCATTGATCATCGGATTATAGGGCCGCTTGGATTTGCTTTTAAGTTTAATAATTGAATCATAAGCATCTCCAGTCGGTTCCACATCTACTTTCTCCAGGACAGCATCCCGTCCCCAGTCTTCCAATGCCAAACCGTAAGCAAAGATTTTAGAGATCGATTGAATTAAAAAAGGAACTTGCCAATCTCCGACGGAGTAAACCTGCCCTGACACCGTTGCCACACTAATTGCAAAGGAATCGCGATGGTACTGCATCAAGTCCGGCTCGCTGGTGTAAATCGTTCCCTCTCGTTCCGGCAGAAACTGTTCGTATATCTCTTGTAAACACGCTATCCATGCTTCTTCACCAATCATGTCTGTCTCAGCAGCAGAGCCGTCTACGAACGGTAAAGACGGTGAACTCTCGGGTTTTACCCATGCATCTGGTATTTTCTGAACTCCGGTTTCAAACATATGGAGTTGAAATTTCTGGGAAATCTCCTCGAATACGTTAACGCCCCGCCAGCTTTTTCTATGGCTTCCTAAAGGTGGAGAGAAAATGGCAATTCCCATCTTCTGAGGAATTATGCCGATGATTGCCCCAGATAAACTACTCTTAGCCGGAATCCCGACTTTATAGGCCCACTGTCCTGAGAATTCATACAATCCACAGGTATACATAATACTCAGGACATGCTGGACATAGCGAGAATCGAGAGCTTGCTCTCCTGTCAAAGGATTAATTCCACCGTTTGCTAGCGTTGCTGCCATCACGGCTAAATCCTGGCAAGTCACCGAAAGAGAGCACTGTTGGAAATAAAGATGGAGGATTTCAGCCATATCCCCCTCAATCAAGCCAAAATTGAACATCATATGAGCCAGCGCCTGATTCAAATGATCTTGGCTGCTCTTGGAATGGAAGGCAGCAATATCAATATTGATCTCTCGTCCGATAAAGACTCGAAATAGCTCAAACAGGCGTTTAGATCGTTCTTCCAGACTATCCCCATCAATCAAGCTCGTGGTAACGATCGCCCCCGCATTCACGAGCGGATTATACTGACGTCGAGAAATTTCCTCGGCTTCGATCAAAGAGTTGAACGGATCTCCCGTTGGCTCTACGCCAATCCGACTGAGAACATGTTCTTCTCCCCAATTTTCTAAGGCCAACCCATAGACAAAGGGCTTGGAAATAGACTGAATTGTAAATGGCTGTAAGCGATCGCCGAGGTGACACTGCTGTCCATCTATACCAACAGCACTAATCCCAAACCAGTCAGGATTTGCCTGGGCCAGTTCAGGAATGTAAGAGGCAACGACTCCCTGTTTGCAGGGTTGATACTGGTGGTGTAAGTGTTCCAGAAAAGCAGAGAAGGATTCAAAGTCCACCAATTGAGTCCCAATCACCAATTTTAGCTTTTGAATAGTGCATCAGAAGGGCGTCTTGATTCGAAAAAATTGTTCTCAATCCTTACCCCTCCTAGGCTTATCTCCCATCTCCCCTTTAATACTTTTGATCCAGATACAGCAGTTTTTCAGTTAAATAGATGACACTTACCGTATTTGCAAGCTTTATGGAGTATAAATTTTATGTCTGAGTTGTCCCCTACCAAGCTGTGAGCCACAGTATATCTAGGGCTTTTACAGCACGACAACACTTTAGGATCAAAAGTGATTCATCTCCCTAACTTTCCTTGCCGATGATATCAATCCCATAGCCACAACTATTTCTGAAGTTGCAAGATCGCGATTAGACCGTGACCGCAACCACTTCCTTGCTGCATATCATATTCTAAAGTCCGCAAGGCATAGCCCAATTGCGGTTCAATGATATTAGCCCGAGGGTCACCGTACCACATCCAACCCACATCCGCGATCACTCGATCCATCGTCATCAAAGCAAACTGTAGCGGTTTGGGAAAGTCATTCCATCCTTTCAAGTCTGGCAAACAAAAGTTGTGACTGAGCCGATGCTGACAGTACTCTACCAAGATATTCCAAGATTCCATTAACTGCCGCAACCGAGGCGCAATTTGGGGATGGTCAGGCATATCAAGATCTAAGATCAGATCTCCCAGATCGGTCCGCAAGTAGTCTTCGTGGAGGGAATTAATCAGGCGACGAATAGGCTTGATCGTAGGATTGTACTCCTGCGTATCGGTATGGCGGCCAACAAGGATGGAGCGATCTGTTATTTTGACAACATCCAAGCCCGTTCCAGTAGTAGCAGCCAGTTCGTCGGCTAATTGTTGAACTTCTGAGCCTGCCCAAAATCGGATCGGAAAACTTTCAATGTCAATTTCCTGTCGGGCTGTTTCCGAGTAGAGATAACTCATCGTGTACTGGCGGACCTTCTCGGACTCTGATTCTGCCGACCAAAAATCCGGCCATTCAATCGAATAACGCCCAATCAAATCAAGGACAATGAGGCTACCGTCATGCCCATGTTCGCAGACATCGGTTAGCAGCTTCACTAAATCCTGTCGCCCCAAATGAGAAAGAGACCCATAAGATGAGAAATAAATGTCAAAGGGCTCTTCTTGCTTGATCGGTCCTAGTCCTTCTCGTAAATCTGCTTGGGCAAATTGCAACTGGGGTTTGTCAGCAAATAGAACGGCTCCTTTATCCACCATCGCCTGACTGATATCCAGTCCTAAATAGGTAGAAATTTCGTCTTCATTTAGGACTCGCTGATGCTGAAGACCCAAATCCAGATCACGGCGATCTATTTTGGTCAAGATTTGGTAGCCTTGGCCCGCACCACAACCCAGATCAAGAATGCGAACCTTTTGTCCAGCTGCGCGTTTGCTATCTACTAGGCGAGTTAGACATGAGCGCAGCGCCATGCGGGTGAGTTGATCTTCCCAGTAGGTGCGGACGTTATCGTATTTGCCAAATAAGTTGCCGACATAAAGGTCGTACTTCCCTTCTCGGACAGCCTGGGTATAGGTTTGTTCTCCTACCGATTGCATCAGTTAATATCCTCATTGAGTGAATGATAGCCGCATGTCTTCCTGTGATTGACTTCACTGCCTTTTAACATGTGCTGTCCGTATTGAGGTCAATGCAAAGTTCCGTCCCACCGCCCCATCACCTTAGCAGCATCCGGGTGCGGAAAATGCTGGTGGAAGATGCCGTAATAGAATAGCTCTTCTTGGGTATTAACTGGAAGTCCTTTGGTTTTGGCCTCTGCGAGTGCCTGTGCCGAAATTGCTGTTGCAGCATGTTTTTCTAAAACTCCAGAAGAAGCACATCCCTGAGCAAATTCCATTTTGTCTCGCCAGACAATTTCGTGGGGGAGTAAATCCTCAAAAGTCTTACGCAATAACCATTTCTCAATACCAAAAGTTGAGAAGAGTTTGAGGTGCGGATCAATTTGTAGACATAATTCAATAAAGTCAATATCTAAGAAAGGAACACGGCCTTCTAAACTATGAGCCATGGTCATCCGGTCCACCCGCTGCAGATTAAGGTTATGCAACCCTTGGAGGATGGAAACCGATTCCTGATGTAGTGCTCTAGAGTCATCGTAGTCGGCAAGATAGCTATAGCCAGCAAATAGTTCGTCAGCCCCCTCGCCTGTTAGAACAACTTTGACATGTTGGCTAGCCAGTTTAGAAACGATATAGCAGGGAATAGCACTTCGGACTAAGGCCGGATCGTAAGATTCTAAATAGTAAATCACATCCGATAGCACCGCCAGCATTTCTGCTTCGGAATAGACATATTCGTGATGAATCGTCCCTAAATGCTCGGAGACCATGCGAGCAGCTTTCAAATCAGGCGAATTAGGCAATCCGACTGAGAATGAATGCAACTCAGAGACGTGCTGCTTCATTAACGCGGCAATAATGCTCGAATCCAGTCCCCCACTCAAGAAAACACCCACAGGAACATCAGACATCAGTCGCTTCTGGATGCTTCTAGATAGCGTTTGGCGAATAGCAGTATGGATAGTCTCCAGATCTTGCTGGAAATCAGTTACATCAGGAAGGTTGTAGTAGGGGACCAGACCCGCTTGGGAGTGGTAGAAATGGCTACTTGGAAACTCCTGAATCTGTTCGGCGCAATGCACCAAAGCTTTCAATTCCGAAGCGAAGAATTTATGATCACCAGCAGTGGCGTAATACAGGGGTTTAATACCAATACGATCCCGGCCTGCTAGCCATTCCTGGCCATCACTGACTACAAAACTGAACATCCCGTCTAATTGCTGGATGAGATCATTGCCAAATGTCTGAAACAGCGGCAAGAGAATCTCGCTGTCTGCCTCTGTGCGAAAAGGGTAGGTAGGGCAATGACGAGATTGCAAATCGCGGAAATTATAAATTTCGCCGTTACAAATGCTATAGAGTTCCTTCTGAGCAGCTTGCATGGGCTGGTGACCGCCATCCACATCCATGATAGAGAGACGCTGGTGCCCCAACATCCAGTTTTTGTCTTGAATCATTCCTTTATCATCTGGCCCTCGATGTTGAATGGTCGATAGCATCGATGAAAGATCGAATTGGGCTGATGAATCAGGGCCAAAAACGCTCAAAATACCGCACATAGAAATTCTGACTTTTACTGAACAATGTTAACCGTTAGTTTAATTTATCTATCAAAGCTAATCGAGGTATGTTCCCCATGCCAACAACAGGAGGTTATCTCTCTCGCTTTAAAAAGGTGCAAGGGGTTGGATATTTCCAACCCCTTGCGATACTAACTTAATGGTTAGAGGACAAAAGTGTTAGTCACGACCATTAATGGCAATCAGCAAACGCAGAATAAAAACGAACAGGTTCACGTAGGTGAGATACATAGATAGCGCAGCTGGCAAATACTGTTCATCTTGGTAAGCCCGAGGCAGAACATAAAAGTCAACCACAGCAGCGCCCACAAATAGCAATACACCCAGTCCTGAGATAGCAATCTCAAAAGGTTGAGGGGTATAGACTCCGAAAAGCGTGAGCACAACCTGGGCCACAATCACAACTAACAGCGCCATGATTCCCAAGCGCACTGTTTTAGTGAGTGCCATTCCGTCTTCATCAGACAAGTTTGAACCCACGGATCGGGCCATGATGAAAGTGACGCCGCAACTCATAGCGGCAATTCCCATCCCGGTCAAACCCACGCCTGGGGTGCGCAGGGCCAAACTCACGAGACCCGCTAAGGTGTACCCGGATAGCAAACTATAAGTTGCCAGCATGGGTAGGGCCAGACCATTATTGCCTTTTTCGGCAATGCCACGGGCTACAAAAAATAGGGCTAATTCAGCAATGAAAGCAACCCAAAAAGTCGTCATAAATAGACGAGGGTCTGTTTGGATTACACCTAGCCCTCCCCAGGTGCCAACAGCAGTTAAGACTAAACCACCACCAACAAAGGGTAGGGCATTTTGAATGACATTAGGGCCAACGAGGGCGTTTTGTTTGGCCTCACGTATGGCATCACGAAAATTACTGGTATTACTCACAGGCTTCCTCTTTTGAACAAACTCTTGATTAGGTCTGCTATTTTCATTTTGCCTTATCTATACGGAAAGTAGGGAGAAGCAGTTTGGGGGTTATCCGTAACCGTTGCAGATGTAATGAAAGAAAGTTGAGATGGGAACTAGAGAAAAGTTGGGCATTCTCAAGCAGTATTGACATCTAAGCCTCTTTCAGAGTAAGCAAGCTGTATAATGTTCTCATAAGGACTTATTCTTTCCATAAAAAAATGATTTCTACGTGTTTTTGCGGATATGTGCTTATTTTTTGCCAAATGTAAACTAGGTTACCGAGGAACTACTTACGTATAAATACGCAAATGTCTTCCAATTGTTTTTATAAAGTCCCGTAATTTAACGATGGTTTTATAAACGCGGTATCTCGATAATGAATTCCAGGTACAGGACATCAGGATGATTCGACTATGGCTTATCAAACTTCCCTTCAGTCCCAAACAATGGAGATGCTAGTTGCCTATCGCCAAAAACCTTCCGTTCACCTTAGAAATCGTTTAGTCCGCTTGAATATGGGGTTAGTCCGTAAGGTTGCCCACCGCTTAGCGCACCAATGTGCTGAGCCCTACGAAGATTTGGAACAATGTGGTTTCCTGGGCTTGATTACAGCGATAGAACGCTTTGATCCCACCCAAGGATTTGCATTTAGCTCTTTTGCTGTTCCTTATATTCGGGGTGAAATTCTGCATTTCCTGCGCGATCGCGCCAATACTGTTCGCATCCCTCGTCGTTGGCAGCAGCTTAGTCGTGATGGAGCTAAAATCCGTCAGGCGCTGACAATGGAATTAGGGCGTCACCCTAGCGACCAAGAAATTGCCGATGAGCTTGACCTGTCTATGCAAGAATGGCGGTCTGTGAAGTTAGCTGCATCCAATCGTGTGCCCTTGAGTTTGAATGCTCGAGTTTCTTCTAGTCATCACCAACAGTCTGATTCCATGATGACTCTGGGAGATACCCTCATGGATGCCCGATGTCTAATTATGCAAACCAACCAAGAAGATCGCCTCGAACTCCAACAAGCACTGGATCAATTAGAAGATCGTACTCGCGACATGATTGAGTCTGTTTTTGTGCACCAACTCTCACGCCAAGAAGTGGCTCAACGCATTGGAGTTAGCCCAGTAACTGTCACGCGCCGGATTAAGAAGGGCGTCGATGAGCTAATGGGTCTACTGCAAAAATCGGCCGCGCTGCCAGTGGAAGTGTAGTAGAGATAAATTTTTTCCGCCTAACCCGCTTTTATAAACTCACCTAGGGGTATTCCTATGTAGGAATAGATCTTTCGGATGCGGCTGGCAGCGAACTGAATCGCGGTAAACTAAGGAAACATCAAGCTCATTAGCTGTTTTCTTCTCGTACTAAGAGATATAAAACGTATTTCAAATCCTCGTTCAGCTCTAGCTGTTGTGAGGGGTGCCAGAGAAAATGAATCGATGGTAATGTGGCCCTTTGTTCCCTTGATATATCTGCTGTGACCTTAACTCTTACTGCCTTCCAAAATAAAGTTGAGTACTGGCCCGGATTGATCGAAACCTATCGACAATATCTACCCGTAACGGCTGATACGCCTGTGGTAACTCTCAATGAAGGCAATACTCCGCTGATCCCAGTCCCGACAATTTCAGCGTTGATTGGTCGGCAGGTGGAAGTGTTTGTAAAATATGATGGCTTAAACCCAACGGGTAGCTTTAAGGATCGTGGCATGACCCTAGCGGTCACCAAAGCCAAAGAAAGTGGTTCTAAAGCCGTAATTTGTGCAAGCACGGGCAATACCTCCGCTGCTGCTGCTGCCTATGCCCGTCGCGCTGGGCTCAAAGCTTTTGTGATCATTCCAGATGGCTATGTGGCGATGGGAAAACTAGCCCAGGCTCTTCTCTATGGCGCCGAAGTAGTTGCGATTCAAGGTAACTTTGATCAAGCTCTAGATATTGTCCGCCAAGTTTCAGAGAACTATCCCGTCACCTTAGTAAATTCGGTCAACCCCTATCGACTAGAAGGCCAAAAAACCGCAGCTTTCGAAATTGTAGATGCGTTAGGAGACGCTCCTGATTGGTTGTGCATTCCTGTTGGCAATGCTGGCAATATTACGGCCTATTGGAAAGGTTTTTGCCAGTACCATCAACAGCAACGGTGTCAACATCGACCACAGATGATGGGGTTTCAAGCAGCGGGTGCCAGTCCAATTGTGTCTGGCCATGTGGTTGAGTCTCCTGAAACGGTGGCGACGGCGATTCGAATCGGTAATCCTGCCAATTGGGAACTGGCGATCGCAGCTCAGCAAGAAAGCGGTGGGCAATTCAACGCAGTGACTGATGCTGAGATATTGGCGGCCTATCGTCTATTGGCTGCTGATGAGGGAATTTTTTGTGAACCGGCCAGCGCTGCCTCTGTTGCAGGCGTGCTCAAAGTCAAAGACCAAGTGCCTACGGGGGCAACGGTAGTTTGTGTCTTGACAGGAAATGGCCTCAAAGATCCCGAAATTGCTTTGGCGCAAAAAACCGATCAGTTTTATCAAGGGATCGCACCCGATCTGGCTGTTGTTGCCCAGACTATGGGATTAGGTCAATAAGAAGATCATCACTCTCTAAAATTTGCTCCACTGCATAAGGACAGTCTTTTGGAAAAACACTTGGATCCAGCTCTGTCTCGTCTGTAGCATCCTCCACAGCATCTTGATAAGACTCGGGTAAGCACTGGAATAAATAGTTTTTGAGAGAAGGATATTTTCGAATGAGGCGTCTAATCTGCTTCCTAGAATTTTTGATGGATCCTGACCAACTACTCGATCTTTGAGCAGGTTGATATTGCCATTTGAGCAGGTGCATCAGGAGCACTGTGAGATGACTACTCAAAGCATCTCGATGGCGATTGCCCAAATCTTGCACCTCTTCAATCAAATTGACTAGATCTATCTGATCAAAACGTTTGGTCCGAAGTAGTTCAGCCATGCGATCAGCCCAGGCAACAAAGTCTGTTTCATATATATGCTTTGGGGATTCAGAACTAGGGAGTTGGGTACTGGTCATATCATTACTAATCAGATTAGTTATTTTTCTTACATTATTTCAAGTTAAAAATTTACCTTTAAGTCCAAGACTATCCATTAGATTATAGTTCTGTGTTAGTTATATAACTGTTTGATTCAAGTGGCAAATATATTTCATATCATTAGAAATACATGAACTTTTTCTACAGATAGTAATATCGATAGTATATTTTGCGATGGTCACATTATTACTATTAAGCTAACCTAGATCTACCCTCAATGAATATTGAAAATGCACTGGAATACAGCAGCCTTATTGCTATTCCTGGCTGTAGATTGTTTTTGATCAAAATTATTTGTTATTTATTGAGTTTGTCAGTTTATTTATAAGCAGAACTACTAATTCTTATGAAACAAGATCAGGATTTACTTTATTGGATTCTAGCGCAAGCAGAACGATTCGCTAACGGTTATCCACTAATTTTGACAAATGGTGCCCAATATGGCGGACAGCATCATCGAATTGACAGCACACAGGGAAATTTCTTAAGAATCTACGAACATATCATGCTATTAAAGGATTATGGTTTAGCAGAAGTTAGGAACTTAGGGCAAACATTTGATAGTCCTACTGGGGTTGCTATTGATCGAATCACAGCAAAAGGATATAAATTCTTAGAAAATACCGATATTGACCTAACCATAAAGAACGGTTTACAAAATGATCAGCAAATATTAGCTAAGTCACGTATGAAGGAAGATAAGATTTTTATCGGACACGGCAGATCAAAAGTCTGGCTAGAATTAAATAATTTTTTGAGCCAGCGGTTGCATTTAAAGTGTGATGAGTTCAACCGGGAGCCTACAGCAGGGCAAACCACTCAACAACGTCTCCAAAACATGTTAGATGATGCAGTCTTTGCTTTTCTCATTATGACAGCCGAAGATTTGGATCAAGATGGGAATCATCATGCTCGCGCAAATGTTATCCATGAGGCTGGTCTATTTCAGGGAAGACTTGGATTTCAAAAAGCGATTATTCTTTTGGAAGAAGGTTGTACAGAGTTTTCGAACATTCAAGGACTTACTCAAATACGGTTTCCTAAAAATGATATATTAGCGAGATCAGAAAATATTAGAGCGGTATTAGAGCGAGAAGGAATTTTAAAGAAAGCTTAAATAACTCTATTTTTATCAAAAAAGCATAACGAATCATTACAGCAATAAAGTAATTAAAAAGATTATTTCTTTTTCTATTCCTTAGGTTTCATGAAAGCCATTGAAAGTCTAGATTTTAGTATTTGGGTTCCTGAGACAAGTTGCAATCGTTGCCACGACGGATTGGGCTAGCGTTAGCAAGTCGTATCCGCCTTCCAACCCGAATAGAATTTTTGGGGTTAGCTGTAAGCAATATTGAGTGAAAACTCCGTAATCTTGGGGGGTTAGGTTGATGCCAGCCAGCGGATCGGCTGCATTGGCATCATAACCAGCGCTGACTAGGAGCAAATCAGGCTTGAAGTCTCCAAAGAACGGCATAATCTTGTGTTGGAAATGAGGCTCGTAGTCCGCCAACGTACTGCCTGCTGCCATCGGTAAATTGAGAATATTATCGTGCAAGCCAGTTTCACCTACTGAGCCTGTGCCGGGATAGCAAGGTGATTGGTGCAAAGAGCAGTAGACGATCTGAGGGTGAGACTCAACGATCGCTTGGGTGCCATTGCCGTGATGAACATCCCAATCGAGAATGGCGACTCGTTCTATGCCGGGTTGGGTTAAGGCATAGTGCGCTGCGATCGCCACGTTAGAAAACAGACAAAACCCCATGCCCGTCTCTTGAACAGCATGATGTCCTGGGGGTCGGGCCAAAACAAACGCAGGTGACTGATGGGTCAGAACCTGATCTACACCGTCTAACCAAGCATTGACCGCTAATAAGGCTATCTCATAGCTTAGGGGAGAGATAACCGTATCGGGGTCAAGGTAGCTACCTCCAGACTCAGCCAAGGCTTGAACTTTGTGGATATAGTCTGCTGTGTGAATAGCCCTGATCAAGGATAATGGGTCTCTATCAGCGATTGGGGTTGGAGCCAACCACTGTAATTGCTCCGCCCAAGACGTATTTTCTAAAGCTGTTTTAATTGCCGTCAGTCGTTCCGGCTTTTCAGGATGATGGGGACCCGTCAAATGTTGGAGAAATCGATCTGAATAGATAATGGGAAACATCTCAACTCACTCAAAATCTGGGGCTAAGAAACGATAGAGGACGAAAAGACAAAACGCCAAGGGAAGTAATCAATCCTTGACGCTTGTTAGCAATTTACAGTTCTTCCTAGCGGTACAGGTGCTCAGGCAATGCCTATAGACCCAAATCAGCCAAAATATCCGTGGCATGGGTTTCTGTCTTGACAGAGTTATAAACCTTATCAATTTGTCCTTGGCCGTTAATCACGTAGGTCACTCGTTTGGCATAGCCACCGCCATCAACGTCATAGGCTTTCATAAGGCTGTGATCAACATCAGCTAGCAGGGGAAAAGGCAGATTAAATTTTTGAGTAAAGTCTTGGTGGGAGCTTTCATCATCTGCACTGACGCCAAATACAGCAATGTCTTTGCCTTGGTAAGCGCTGTAATTATCGCGAAAGCTACAAGCTTCTTTGGTGCAGCCCGGAGTATCGTCTTTAGGATAGAAATAGAGGACAACCGTCTTCCCAGTATAATCTGCGAGAGAAACCGTGTTGCCGTTTGTATCTTTAGTCGTGAACGCAGGAGCAGGGGTGCCAGCGGTTAAAGCCATGGGGTTTCCTCAAAAAAACGGAACAAAATTTGGAATGGATGCAAAACACTGGTTCGAAACCAGCAATACCCAAAGTAGTGTTGCATATTTTCCCTCATTGAGGGGGGATGGTGGCAGTAGGGTAGGGAATACGTTTGTGGTGGAATTGCAACCACACTTCTACAAACACCTCCGCTAACACCTTCAAGTCATTACGGGTGAGCTGGGAATCTACTAATTGTTGATCCTGCCAGCGAGCCTTGAAAATTTTGTTGACGGTTGTCAAGGCTAAGTCAGGGGTGGCATCTTTAAGCGATCGCAAGGCCGCTTCACAAGAATCCGCCAGCATCACAATTCCCGTTTCCCGAGATTGAGGCGTGGGTCCTGGATACCGAAAATCTATTTCTTGCACCGGGTCAAGTTCAGGGTTAGCCGCCGCTTGCTGTTTAGCTTGGTGGTGGAAAAAAGCAATCACCATCGTGCCTTGATGTTCGGGGATAAAGGCTTGGACTGCCGCGGGTAATCGGCATCTACGAGCCATCACTAAACCTTCAGAGACATGCTTCTTAATAATCTCCGCACTCTGCCACGGATCGTTGAGCTGATCATGCTTATTGGTCATATCCCGCTGATTCTCAATAAAAAATTGAGGATCATGCATTTTGCCAATATCGTGATACAGCGTGCCCGTCCGCACCAGTTCCACATTGCAATTCAAAGCACTGGCTCCTGCCTCTGCCAAGGTTGCCACAAACATCGTGTGTTGGAAGGTTCCTGGTGCTTCTTGGGAGAGACGCTTTAGCAAAGGACGATTGGGATTCGCTAATTCTGCTAGACGAATAGGCGTCACCAGATCGAATAAGTGTTCTAAGTAAGGACTAATCCCTAGGGCCACAATGGTCCAACCTAACCCCACTAAACCTTGAATCAAAGACAGTCCCAAAATGCTGTAGACGGGCATCCCTACTAGGGTCATTAAGATAAACATTGTCATCCCTTGGGTAATCGCCACAATCACCCCCAGTAGGGCAATCTCTTCGCGCGATCGCCGTTGGCGAACCACTAGACTAGCAATCAGACTCCCTGCCGCAATGGCGCTTAATTCGATAAAGCCACTACTCAATCCCAAGGGGATCAGCGCTGACAGAATCACCACCACTGCTGCCCCCAAAACGGGTCCATAGAAACTGCCAATTAAAAAGCCAACAGCCGGTAAACTCGTATACCTGACAGCAGTAGTCCAAATCAGCAGAGAAGAGCTAACAGACAGCAACAGGACCAAAAGATAGTCCCGACGTCCAAAGCCAGGCCAAAAGCGTCTTTGGATAATTAAAAATGCACTGACACCACCACTAACAGCCGCCATTGTTCCAAACAGTCCGAACCAGTTAATTCCTCGGCGACTCAGACCAAAATGCTCCAGCAGAGCAAACTCTCTTTGAGAAATGGGTTCGCCCTCTTGAGTAATGACTTCGTTTTCGCTGACAACAACCAGAGTAGGGGGAATTTGCTCAGCGATAATTTCACGATGACGCAGAGTACCTGTTGGATCAACGGTTAGGTTGGGTTTCAGGATAACGGGTAATAATTGTTGGCCCAACGTTTGCATTTTGTCAGGATAGTCCTGGAGTTGAGCCGTTATCGCATTGCGCATGACCATAGTCGGCAGACCCGGAGGAATCCCTTGAGCTAAGATGCGTTGTAACACGATTCGGAAGCGTCTTTGGGCCATTGCCCATTCGGGTTCTGTAAACTCCAAGAGAGCTTGACTTGAGAATCTTTGAAGACGGGGGGGGACCGATCCGAGGGCAGCCTGATACTGTTGTTGGGCTTGAGTGATTTGACGCATCAGGCTAGACCACTTTGCCTCATCTTTTTCTTTGGTTTTATATCTTTTCAGGGCTTCAATTGCTCGTTGAGCCTCTTTGGACTGGAGCCAAGGGGTCGCAGGGGGGGTGGTGACATTGACCTGCTTCAGGAGTGTCTGAAAATCCCCAGTGCTGCGCCGACGGAGAAAATGTTGTACAGCAGGAGACAAAATATTGACCCTAGTATAAGGAAATGGCCCAGCGGAGTCCCGAAATGTTTCGATATCTGTGAGATAAGAATCTAGCTCAGTTTGAATACGCTTGGTTATCGAAGAGTTAACCATATAAACACTATTTGCGCCTTGGAGAGCCTCCTCTCGTTCAGCGGCTGTGGCAATTGGATCTGTCGCCTGTGCCGATGCGGGGGCCCTGATCGTTTCAGGAGCAATTGTGCCAATGGTCAGTTTCGGTTCATTGTAAAAACGATGTCCGATGACACCTGTTAAAGCAGCAACAGAAACTAGGAATAGGAGAGGAGACTGCTGTCGCCGCAAAGAGCGGCCCGCCGCAGAATTGGAAGGAGTATGCGACGCAGGGATGGAAGATAACCAACGACTCAGACGCAGTTTCTGAGAATGGAATGTTTTCTTCATTAGATGGTTAGGCTGCTAAAGCATAGGGTCCATTCAATTTCGAAAGACTCTACCGGTAGCAGTAGGGAGTGCTGACATAACAGAGTTCCTTAAGATAACCATAAAAATGCCTGAGTCCTTCAATTATAGTCAAATCGCTATTCTCTACTGCTGCTGACGAATATTGTAGTCTCAGGAATATTATTACCAAGCAATTAAATCTAACCGACATTCAGCAGGTACTAACCATCAAGGGATAATTGTGAGGTTGTCCTTCAACGCAAGTCCATGTATTCACCTCAAGAGATAGACGTTCAGGATATTGACCATCTCGGTATTATTGCCGGTATCG